>Ga0207814_100064_pt1 | contig 116801 bp, 124 predicted proteins | sample TtaePargueraPR_7_FD_187755 | JGI IMG/M metagenome (GOLD analysis project Ga0207814, IMG submission 187755) | Aerobic enrichment media microbial communities from Bioluminiscent Bay, La Parguera, Puerto Rico - Tt and P1 (2) (SPAdes) | ecosystem: Environmental > Aquatic > Marine > Unclassified ...
CCCCCCCCGACCGGCTGCGCCTCAATACTTACGCATCGGCCAATCTCGGAGGAACCTATGCCGAGAACTGGACGGTCGGCACAGGCCTGCAGGCGGGGTTCTAGACCATGAGCACGTTAGTCCGCACGTTTCTGAGCTGCTGCACATTGCTGACCGTCACCGCGCCAGCCATCGCTGAAACGCCGCTGGATATCTGGAGACAGATTGCCCTGTTGCCAGCCCATGCGGAAACGGCAAAATGCAACGTTTGGGACGGCATTGCCTCCTATATCGAGCAGGCAGGCGCTTCGGCCCTGCTTGAGAGCCAGCAGGCGATGAGCCGGATGGCGCCGATGGCCGCCGTCAGCGATGCGCAGAGTGCCGCCATAGAAACCCTTCTGGATTATGACTTGCAGGCCTGCGCGACGGATGCGGAGGTCACGGTGTACAGCTTGGTGGAGACCACCAAAGCCGACCTGCAATCAGCCATGGCCTATCTTTCGGACCGTCGAATCGCCGCGATGGAGCAATGCGGTAGCGAACAGTCTCCGGGCTATGAGGCCTGCTACTCCCGCACCATGATCGACTATCAGGCGCTCGCGCGCGACGAGGCCAATCATCGGCTCGACGCCTTGGGGGAGGCCTATGCGACCTGGCGCGACGCGGCTGCCGACTGCCTGCGGCGACGTGAAGATGCCGTCATTGCCTTCGAGCGCGCCGAAGTGGGTGGTCCCTTCGCAGCGCAGGGCGTCAGCATGCGCGCAATGAGCTGGTCACTGGTTTACCTGCATGCCGAGACGACGAAGTCCTTGTGCGAGTCGATCTTCGACGCCGCCCACGCCTTCGATGTTGTGCCCTAGCCGAGGGCTGAATCACGCTCGCTCTATCCAACTCTGACGTCCCAGGTCTTCCCGGGACGTCAATGATCATGGCGTCGGCGCGGCATCACCTCTTGATGACCCCAAGAATATCCCATTACATGCAAGATGAACCGGATCGTTGGGCACGAGGAGCCGATGGCCGCTATGGCGTTCCGCGTACCCGCCAGTGGCTGGCGCATGACAGGCTAGCCAGTATGAGCTCGAACGACCGCCCGGCGGACATTGTCCTTCCGGCCACCAAAGTGCATGCGCCAGCCCTCAGGATGGCCCAGATCGATCGGCCAGGCCTGGAGGCGAGGCTGGGCGCGGCCCTGAGCCGTTACAGGCTCATCCTGATTTCCGCCCCCGCCGGCTTTGGCAAGACGACTACCCTGGTGCGCGCGCTCGCTGGCGTCTCACCACACATCGCGGCTTTCTGGATTTCCATCGACGAAGGCGATGATCTGCCACGCCTGCTTTTTGCGCTCGAACTGGCACTGGAGGCTGCGGACATTCCCTGGCGGACATCGGTTCAGGGCATGCTTGAAATCGCGCGGCAGGACCAAGCCGGCCAATGGCGCGTCGCCGACCTGATTGCCGATGCCCTTGCCGCCAGCGAGGTCGACCGGGGTGTCATCGTTTTTGACGACACCCACAGGCTGCATGATCCGACCGTGTTCGGTTGGCTCGAGCGGCTCGTCGAGCGGTTGCCGGAACGCTGGACCATCGTCCTCTCGACGCGTGAAAAGCCGCCTCTGGCCTTGCCCCGGCTGCGCTTGAGCGGCGCGCTAGGGGAATTCGGGGCCGACGATCTGCGTTTCACCCTGGATGAGTTCACATCGCTGGCAGAAACTCATGGTCGGCGCGAGGACGCAGAGAGCCTGCGGCGCATCTGGTCGAAAATGGCCGGATGGCCGGCCGGTTGCGAACTGGCGCTGCAGGCGGGCACCGCAGCCACTGACCTGGCGGGACTGGAAGGCCCGGCCTTTGATTTCCTCAGCAGCGAGGTCCTTGCGCACCTGCCTGAGGATCTGGTGGCATTTCTGACCGAGTGTTCAATTCTGACCGAATTGAGCGAACCAGTCTGTCAGGCGGTGACGGGCCGCCCCGATGCGGGAATGCTGCTGGAAGAGGTTGTTCGAAGGGGACTGTTTGCCAGCGAGCTGGACCCTTCCAGGGGCGTGTTGCGGCTGCATGATTTGTTTCGAGACTACCTCCTCGCGCGGTTGCGACGAACCTCTACCCGTGAGCAGTTCGAAACACTGCTGACCCGCGCGGCAGCGGCGGAGGCCACGCCGGAAAGGCGCATCAGCTATCTGGTGCAGGCCGGGCGGTTCGTTCAGGCCGAAGCCGAACTGTCGGCGCTGTGCAGTGTGCTTCTGCCCCAGGGCGAGATCGAGCGGGTGAGCCGGTTGGTTCATGCGCTGCCCGAGAGCTTCATCGCCCAGTCGGCCGAGCTGTCCTACACGTTGGGCCTTTGTGAATCGTGCTATCCGCGTTGGCAGCAGGCCGGGATTCACATGGCCAATGCGGCAAGACTCTTCGCGCAGGCCGGGGCGACCGAGCGCTGCCAGCGGTCCCGTGCCTATGAACTGGTTGCCAGGTTTGGCGAAGCGAGAACTGCGGAGGCAATGACCCTTCTGGCCGAGCTGGAGCAGGAGCCGCTTGATGCCGGCACCCGGGCGCTCTGCGCCTTGGCCGGCTATCTTCTCTCCCGTGTCAGCGGCACGGTCGAACAGGAAATGCGCTATTTTGACCGCATGTTCGAGAGCCTGGTCGCAAGCGGCGATCCGGTCATCTGGAACCAGTGCGGACTGCACATCTATCTGGGGCTGCAACAAGGCATGCGAGGCCGCGCCGAACGCTACGCCACCGGCGCACTGGCCATTGCCGGCGATCGCGACGAGATGCTGAGGGACAGCGCCCTGAGCATGCGCATCTGGCACCTGCTTCTGTCCGGGAAGTATCCCGAAGCGGCTGCAATCGTTGGCGAGGTCGAGGGCAGCCAGGCCTGGCACAACAAGCCCTATTCGGTCAGGGGTTCGATCCAGATCGCGCGCTCCATACTGGGCTATGCTCAGGGGGATCCCGCTGCCTTGCGCACGGCGGCCGATCGTCTCTTCGGCCTTTTCGAGGGGCGTGAAGGCCAGTCCTGGGCCTATTGGCGCGGCCTCTCCGCGCTGTTCTTCGGGCGGTTCTACGCGGCGCTTGAGGATTGGGATGCCCTGGACCAATGCTGCGAGCGCCTCGACAACGAATTGCGCATCCTGGACATGCCTTACCTTCGTCTCGGTCAGGCCTATCTCGCAGTCTTGCAGAGCTTGCGGCGTCCCCGGGACCGTGTCCCACCGGAACTGGAGGCCGGGATCACCGTCAGCGCCATGCGGGGTGACTACCTCGCACTGGCGCCCGAGCTTGCCGCATTGAGCGCATTGGCAAGGGCACGTGCGCTCGACTATGCGGTCGCGTGGCAAAGACTGTCCGACCTGATTGCTGCGCTTTCCGCGTCGGGCGAGCTCTTGCGGCTCACCTTCCTGGGCGGGGTCAGGCTGAAGGAACTGGCCAATATCCCCTTCGCAGGCGGCAAATATGATGCGCAGCGCAATACCCTGCTCTCGCTTGTCGACCGACTGGACGAGGCACGGCAAACCCTGCGGTCACAGCCGAAATCGGACAGACTCGGCCTCAGCCTCCGCGAGATGGAGATATTGGAGCGCCTGGCTGGGGGCGACAGCAACAAGACAATCGCGCGGGACCTGCTGCTCTCGCCCCATACCGTCAAGCGCCATGTTGCCAATATTCTGGACAAGCTCGGCGTCCGTTCGCGCGGCCAGGCCGCAGCGCAGTTCCGCAAGGCTCGGAGCGCTTAGGCGCATGCGCGCTACTGCTCCACCGAATGCTGGACGATATTGCCGCTGTCGTGGATGCAGACCATCTCCAGGCGCTCATTGCCCATGCTGGTAAACTTGTGCGGTACGGAAGCCTCGACGACCAGGATATCGCCGGGCCCGGCGACGATTTCCTCGCGACCAGCCTGAAAGCCGGCCTGTCCCCGCCGGACGATCCAGACTTCGGCATAGGGGTGGACATGCAGGCCCGGCCCGGAGCCGGGCTCCACCGAGACGGCAAAGAAAGAGGTATTGGCACCATAGACGCCACCCTGAAACTTGATTGTCCTGCCCGCCTGCTCCGGGGTGGCCCGCAGCAGGTGTACGCCCTGGGGCGGGCTGGACTGACGCTGCGGGCATGGCGACCCGCATGAACATTGTGTCCGACACATATCTGGTCCCTCGCTGCGCGGACCCCGGTCCTTCCAGGCCGGAGTCCGGAAAACGCCATTAGCCGCGCAGATCGCTCAGCTGGGCCCATTCGCGATCCGACACGTGGGGCCGAACCATGCCCTCCATCACGCCACCGAAGGCCTCCGGAGGCATGCCTTGCTTCATTCCGGACAGCGTCGCCCGGCGATCGCTTGGATGCATGGCGCAGAGCATCGGCACCACGGACAGCGGCACCTCTTCTGCCGGAATCGAGGTAACGATCCGGTGCTCGATTTCCATCAGCTCGGCGTCGGTAAAGGCATATTGTAGGGCCGTCTGGAGGATCGTTTCCTCCTCGTTCATATGTTCGAAGTCGTGGGCCATGAACAATGCAAACCGGCGATAGAGCGCCCGAGCGGCCGCGGCACGTTCGCTCTTGGGGGCCTTGGCAAGTGCCTCGATCAGGTTCTCGATCTCGGCAAAACTCTGCTCGTGCTCCACATGCCCTTCTTCTGCAACCTCGGATGCTCCCGGGCTCCGCGCTTCCAGCGCGGTGTGAATGTGTTCGTTCTCGTGATGCAGGTGCCCGTGGCAGAGCACCATGTGCCGGCGCATGGATGCAATCAGCGCATCGCGGGCGACGTCATCGTCAATGTCGAAGTTGCTCAAATGCATAAGCTGCTGACAGTGAGCGTAGCGAATCCCCTTGTGGATTGCGGAATACATGTCGTGGCGCGGCTGTGTGGTGGTCATGTTCGATCCTCTCGATGCAGGTGTCCCGACCGGCCAGAGGCCAGGTCGTACACTTCTGCAGAGGCGGATAAGAGGTGTTCCCTGGCGCGTCATGGCCCAAAAGAGCCAGTTGCCGATCACAAGATGATCGCCCGTCAACACGTCGCTCAGGGCAGACAAAACGGGTATCGGCTGCCATCCGGATTGCCTGCAAGCAAGCAGCCGCTTGGCGCCAAGCGACAGTCCGGGGACTCAAATACTTAATGGGAAAAGGTGGTGCCCAGAGCCGGAATCGAACCAGCGACACGCGGATTTTCAATCCGCTGCTCTACCAACTGAGCTATCTGGGCATCGGGCCCGGCCGGCGCAAGGCCGCGAGCCACGGGCCTTATAGGGGAAGCGATTTTGCCGCGCAAGCGCGAAAACGCGATGTGGATAAAGGGGGTTCGCGACCCGGCTAGTCTTCTTCCCCACTGTCCTGGATCGGCTCGTCATCCCGTGCCGGAATGACATAGGAGCCGGATAGCCAGCGATTGAGGTCGATATCGGCGCAACGTTTCGAGCAGAAGGGTTTGTGCGCCTCCACGGCCGGCTTGCCGCAGATGGGACATTTCTTTTGCGGCGCCTCAGGCATCAGACGCCCGACAGGCTCGACTGGTTGAGCCAGTTGAAATGCACCGGATAGCCTTCGCCGGCCAGCAGCTGAGTGGTTTCGTGCAAAGGCAGGCCGACCACGGCCGAGTAGGAGCCGACCAGCTTGACCACGAAGGCGCCGGCAATGCCCTGGATGGCATAGCCGCCTGCCTTGTCGCGCCATTCAGCGCTGGCCAGATAGGCCTCCATTTCCCTGGACGACAGGCGCTTGAAGCGGATGCGGGTCTCGACCAGCCGATGGCGGCGGGCGCCGGAAGGGGTGATCAGGGTCACGCCCGTATAGACGCGATGGGCACGGCCCGAAAGCAGGCGGAGGCAATCGGAGGCCTCTTCCATGGTCTCCGCCTTGGGCAGGATGCGGCGACCCACAGCCACCACGGTGTCGGCTGCCAGCACGATGGCATTGCTGCCGAAGCCGGCCACGGAGGCCTTGTGCTGCGCAGTCAGGGCTTTCAGATCAGCCAGGCGCTGGGCGAGCTTGCGCGGCAATTCGCCCTTTTCCGGAGTTTCGTCGACATGGGCCGGTACCAGATGTTCGGGCTCGATGCCGATCTGGTTGAGCAAGGCAAGCCGGCGCGGTGAAGCGGAAGCCAGAATCAGGTCGGGACGGCCGGCCATCTACATCGTGCTCCTGAAGGGGCTGGGCCCTTCGCAAGGCTCAGGGCATTCGTTGCTCAAGACGATCCACCGGACCGTTTTGCCCACCTGTGGTGGTCGCACCTCGCTACTTGAAGCGATAGGTGATGCGACCCTTGGTGAGGTCATAGGGGGTCATTTCGCACAGCACCTTGTCGCCGGCCAGAACGCGGATACGGTTCTTGCGCATGCGCCCGGCGGTGTGGGCGATGATTTCATGGTCGTTTTCCAGCTTCACGCGGAAGGTCGCGTTGGGAAGCAATTCAGTGACCACGCCCGGAAATTCGAGCACTTCTTCCTTGGCCATACTTTCTCCTGAGAAGGCCCCATGCGCCATTGTTGGCTGGCCGGGGCCGCAAAATCGGGCGGAACCTACTTCAATTCATCGCTTTTGTGAACCACTTGCCCGCAGCACCGTCACAATGTTCAAAACGACAAGGCCCCGATACCATCTTGTCGTCCGCTACACCCCTTGAAACAGGCGTTCACACGACCGGATTGGCTTTGGCAACCAAGGGCTCCAATCGGGCCTTGACCTTTCTTCGCAGGCTGTCACGCAGATCGCGATAGGCATTGAGCACCACCTCGCGATTGCCCTCGACCAGTGAAGGGTCCGGCACTGTCCAGTGTTCCATGGCACCGGCTTCCAGCCCTTTCCGGCGCACCGCGTCGGGGGCATCGTCGGAAAGGGTGATGACAAGGTCGAAGTGATTGGCGACCAGCTCGTCAAGAATGTGCGGTGTGTGCACGCTCATGTCGATGCCGATCTCTTCCATGACCTCATGCACGAACTGGTCGGCCTTGCCGCCATTGACGCCGACCGAGCGGGCAATGAGGCGTCCGGGAAAGGCTTGGCGGGCCAGTGCGGCGGCGATGGGCGAGCGCACTGAATTCATCGAGCACACGAACAGCACGGTGGGCAGTTCGCTGGTCGCTTCATCGATGCGGCTGGCATAGGGCTGCACGGCACAGATCAGGGTGAAGAGGCGCCGCGCCGTATTGAGATCGATGATGATCTTGTTGGTCAGGCGCGCCCGCAGCAGTTCGGCCGCTTCGTTGTGCATGCCGCGCCGGGCCATGTCGACGGTTTCGATCTGGAACGGCTGGGCCGAGCGGATCGCCTCGTAATAGGCCTCGCGGATGCGGAAATAGTCGCGGATCAACCGGCGGAAGGGGGTCAGCGAGAGATAGTGGGCAGCAATGGGCTGGAACGTCTCGGGGTTGCGCACATCGAGCAGGATGTAATTGCCGATGATCGAAACGTGCAGGGCATAGGGGCCTTCGGCCGTCACCCGCGCCGGCTTGAAGCTGTTGTCCTCAAGCAGGTCGTAGATGGCAATGCGCCATTCATGCACCTCGTCAGGATTGATCGAGGTGATGGTATTGGGGTCGAGCGTGACGGTGACCAGCCTGTTCCTGTCGGTCGCCGTCGGCTCTGTGCCCATGGAAATGCTCAACGGTTCAACCGGATGGAGATGGACCGCCCATGCCCGTCGAGGTCTTCGACGCCGGCAATGGTGACGGCCGGTTCGGCCAGGGCTGCCAGGGAAGATGGCGTGCAGCCCAGCAGCGAGGTGCGCTTCATGAAGTCGAGCACCCCCAGGCCCGAGGCAAAGCGCGCCGAGCGGGCGGTGGGCAGGACGTGGTTGGAGCCGCCCACATAGTCACCGATGGCCTCGGGGGTATGGTGCCCCAAGAAGATCGCTCCGGCATGGCGGATGGCGGGCAGCAGAGATTGCGGATCATCGATCGCCAGTTCGACATGTTCGGAGGCGATGCGATTGGCCAGTTCCGCAGCCTTTTCGAGCGAGGCGACGGTGATAATCGCACCGAATTCGTCCCATCCTTCGCGGGCCAGCGCCTGCTTGGGGAGCAGAGACAATTGCCGATCGACTTCGGCCTCGACGGCATCGGCCAGCTTTTCGTCAGTGGTGACCAGAATGGATTGGGCCCCTGCCCCGTGCTCGGCCTGGGCAATGAGATCAGCGGCGACCCAGGCAGGGTTCGCTGACCCGTCGGCGATGACCAGCACTTCCGAGGGGCCGGCGATCATGTCGATGCCGACCTGGCCGAAGACCTGGCGCTTGGCAGTTGCCACGAAGGCATTGCCGGGACCGGTAACCTTGTCGACGCGCGCGATGGACTGGGTACCATAGGCCAGGGCCGCAACGGCCTGGGCACCACCGATACGGTAAATTTCGGTAACGCCGGCAATCTGTGCCGCCGCGAGGATGGCCGGATTGATCTCGCCATTGGGGGTGGGCACGACCATGGCGATGCGGTTGACTCCGGCAACGCGCGCCGGCACGGCATTCATCAGCACCGATGAGGGATAGGAGGCGAGACCACCGGGCACATAGATGCCGACGGCGTCCACGGCAGTCCAGCGAGAGCCGAGCGTCACCCCAAGGGCATCGGTATAGATGTGGTCCTGAGGTTTCTGCTTCTCGTGATGGGCCTTTATGCGGTCATGTGCAGTCTGCAGCGCTGCGCGCACATGCTCGGGCACGCTGACGGCCGCCGCAGCGATTTCCTCGGCAGTGAAGGCCAGGGAGTCGCGGGTGACGCCGGCGCGATCAAACTTGTTGGTCAACTCAACCACGGCCGCATCGCCGCGGTCCCGCACATCGGCGATAATGGCAGCAACGGTATCGTTGACGTCCTTGCTGGATTCGCGCTTGGCGCCGAGCAGGTCGGAAAAGCGCTGTTCGAAATCGGACTGTGCGCTGTCGAGACGAAGGGGCATGGAGAACTTTCTATCGAGTAGTCAGCGGCAGAGCAAACCGGGGGCAACGCGTCTGCCGAAACCATCCTTGATCCCTCCCCGCATCGGCGTGGGAGACAATGAACAGTGGCGTCGTGGCCTTGTGCATCTCTCCCCTTGATGGGGAAAGACTGAGGGTGGGGTCGGCGACAATCACTGTCCCTGCCATCGCGCACCCCTAGTCCAGCGCGTGTGTTGGCCGGGCCGAGGCCGCCCAGGCCGCGCCGAGATCGGCAAGACGCGCTTCGAGATAGTCCACCGTCAGCCGCACCGTGCCGCCGCCAGCGAAGCGCAGTTCGACGATGCCGGCGGGCGCCTGGGTGGCTTCGAAGGTGATGGCGAGCAGTTCAACCACACCTTCCGGCGCCGTCGGATCGAAACCGGCATAGGCGGCATGGGTGACGGCATCGAAATGCAGCGCCGCCCGCTTGCGCAGACCCCTCGACCGGGGTTTGTCTGCCGTCCAGTCGAAGCGGTTCATCAGCAGGGCGAAACGCCGGTCGCGACGGGCAAACCCCATATCAGCGACGCGGATGACGGCATCCTGCAGATGGGCGGAGATGACTTCGAGGTCTTCGGTATCAAGCGCAATCAGCTTGAGATCGGTCATGAGCGAGGCCCTGTTGGGTGGCGATGACCCTATCTGGTCACGACGCCACCGATCTACAAGTTTGCGCGCAAAGGGGCAATGCGCGTTTAGCCTGTGACAAATACTCCTCTTGCTAACTGACCAGTCAGTTAGTTATAGTGCTTCTCATGAAAAGCGAAAAGAAGTTCAGCAGACGGGCCGATGCGCGGCCGGACGAATTGCTCGACGCCGCCATGGCGGTGTTCGCGGAAAAGGGCTTTGCCGGCGCCAAGATGGACGACATTGCCCGGCGGGCCGGCGTATCCAAGGGCACGGTCTATCTCTATTTCGCCTCCAAGGAGGCGCTGATCGAGGGGATCATCCAGCGCGCGGTGGCGCCGATCGCCAGCGGCGCCCTGCCCCAGCTCGCCGCCTTCGAGGGCGATCCGCGCCTGCCCATCACCATGCTGCTCAAGACCATTGCCGGGCTCCTGAGCGACCCGGCCAAGCTGGCGATCCCTCGCCTCTTTCTGCGGGAAGGCATGAATATTCCCGGCATTGCCGACATCTATCGCCGCGATGTGCTCGACAAGGCCATGCCGGTGCTAACGGGCCTGGTGGAGCGCGGCGTGGCATCTGGCCATTTGCGGGCGGTCGACCCCGACCTCACCGTGCGCTCGATCGTCGGGCCGCTGATCGCCCATGTGGCCCTGAGCGAGATTTTCGGCATCCGGCCTGAGGACGGATTAGCGCTGGATCGGCTCATCGAAAATCATATCGACATCCTGTTCGGCGGCCTATCTGCCAAGCCACTGGAAGGTGCGCCATGAACGAGTTCCTTGCAGGACTGATGGCGGCCGTGATGTCGCTGTTTCCATCCGGCGCCGACCCGGCCGGCTATAGCGGCTATCTTGAGGCCGACTATGTCTATGTCGCCCCGGTGAGCGCGGGGCGCATTGTGGCCCTGGATGCCGGGGAGGGACAGGTGGTCGCTGCAGGCGAAACACTGTTCACGCTCGATGCGACGCAACAGAAAAACCTGCTCGATGCGGCCATGGCGCGGGTCTCGGCGGCGCATGCAACGCTGGAAAATCTGGAAACCGGCAGCCGCAGCGAAGAACTGGACGTGATCCGGGCGTCGCTGGCCAGGGCCGAGGCCGATCTGGCGCAAGCCCAATCCAATCTCAGCCGCAGCGAACGGCTGGCAGAGGCCGGCACCGTACCCAGCGTACGGGTCGAGCAGGATCGCACAGCCCTGGCCGCCGCCCAGGCCCAGGTGGATCAGTTGCGCGCCCAACTGGCCGTGGCCGAACTGCCGGCGCGCAATGCCCAGCAGGTGGCGGCAGAAGCAAATCTCCATGCTGCCGAGGCCGATGCCGAACGCGCCCGGCAGGACATGGACGACCGCACCGTCGAGGCACCGGTTGCGGGAACCATCGACCAGGTCTTTTTCCGCCTCGGTGAAGTGGCTGGGGTGGGCGTGCCGGTGGTCGCCATACTGCCTGAGGGGCCGCTGGAAGTCTGGTTCTTCGTGCCCGAAGTCGCCCGCGCGACGCTGACCACCGGGACGACCGTCCAGGTGACTTGCGATAGCTGCTATGATGCACTGCCCGCCCGCATTACCCATATTGCCAGTGCGCCGCAGACGACGCCGCCAGTCATCTATTCGCGCGAGGAACGCAGCCGGCTGGTCTATCTGGTCAAGGCGCGTCTCGAAGCTGCCAACGGCCTTACGCCCGGGCAACCGGTAACGGTGCTGCCGTGAACCCGCCGCTAGTCATCGATGTCCGGGGGCTGACCAAGCGCTTTGGCGACAAGACCGTGGTCGATCATTTCGACATCGCGGTGCCGCGCGGCGCCATCTATGGCTTTCTTGGTCCCAATGGGTCGGGCAAGACCACGACCATCCGCATGCTATGCGGGCTGTTGACGCCAGACGGGGGCGAGGGGCAGTGCCTGGAGTTCGACGTGCGGCACGAGGCGCCGCGCATCAAGACCCAGGTCGGCTACATGACGCAGAAGTTCAGCCTCTACGAAGACCTGACCATCCGCGAAAATCTCGATTTCGTCGCCCGCATGTATGGCGTGACGGACAGGCGCAGCCGGGTCAGCAGGGCGCTGGAGGAGCTGGGTTTGGCGGACCGGTCCGGGCAATTGGCCGGCACCCTCTCGGGCGGCTGGAAGCAGCGGCTGGCCCTGGCCGCGTGCCTCATCCACGATCCCAAACTGCTACTGCTGGACGAACCGACGGCGGGCGTCGATCCCAAGGCGCGGCGCGATTTCTGGGACGAGATCCGGCGCCTCTCCAAAGCCGGCGTGACCGTGCTGGTCTCGACCCATTACATGGACGAAGCCATCCAGTGCGATTTCATCACCTATATCGCCTATGGCAAGAAGCTGATTGACGGCCGGGCGACTGAAATCCCCACCATGGTGGGCCTCAGCACCTGGCGGGCCGAGGGCGCCAATCTGGTGGCCCTGGAGGCGGCGCTGCACAACCAGCCCGGCGTTGCTCAGGTGGCGCGCTTCGGTTCGGCGCTGCATGTATCGGGCACCGATGCGGACCTCCTGGAAACCACGGTGCGCCGGTTCGAAGCCGAAGGCGGCCAGCGCTGGAGCAAGGTGCCGGCGGGGCTGGAAGAAGCCTTCATCTACCTGATGGCGGGGGCGCGGGACAATTTCTCGCGCGATGCGGCATGAGCATGGGCTTTTCCATCAGCCGGTTCCTGGCGGTGCTGCTCAAGGAATTCATCCAGATGCGGCGCGACCGGGTGACTTTTGCCATGATGATCGGGCTGCCCATCGTCCAGCTCATGCTGTTCGGCTTTGCCATCAATGCCGATCCGCGCCATTTGCCGACACTGGTGGAAGTCAATGATGAAGGACCGCTGACCCGGACGCTGCTGGCAGGCATGGAAACGTCGGGCTATTTCGACTTTGTCGGACAGGTGCGCGGTCCGGAAGCCGGCGCGGAGGCGCTGCGGCGGGGCGAGGCCAATTTCGTCATCGTCATTCCCGATGATTTCGCCCGCGACGTGGTGCGCGGCCTCAGCCCCAGTGTTCTGGTCGCCGCCGATGCCTCGGACCCTTCGGCCGTCGCCGGCGCAGCGGCGGCGATGAGTGGCATTGTCAGCAATGCGGTGGCACAGACGCTCACCGGTCCCCTGGCACAGGCGGCGGGCAGTCCCCCGCCATTCGATGTTGCCGTGCACCGTGCCTACAATCCGGAGGGGCGCACTTCGACCAATATCGTGCCGGGCCTTCTGGCCATCATCCTCTCGATGACCATGGTGATGATCACCGCCGTGGCCATCGTCAAGGAGCGCGAGCGCGGCACCATGGAGATGCTGATTTCGACCCCGGTGCGGCCCGCCGAGGTGATGCTGGGCAAGATATTACCCTATGTGCTGGTGGGCTATGTGCAGACGGCGGTGTTCATGCTGGCCGCCTTCGCCGTGTTCGATGTGCCTTTCACCGGTGGCTTCATGGCCTTCTTCTATGGCTTCAACCTGTTCGTGCTCGGCAATCTGGCGCTGGGCTTCCTGATCTCGACCGTGGCACACAACCAGATGCAGGCCATGCAGTTGAGCTTCTTCACTATCCTCCCCTCCATCCTGCTTTCGGGCTTCATGTTCCCCTTTGCCGGCATGCCGGGCTGGGCCCAGACCATCGGCACCGCCGTGCCGGCCACCCATTTCATCCGGCTGATCCGCAAGGTGATGCTCAAGGGCGCCGGCACCATCGATGTATCGCCCGAACTGGCCGCTCTCGGAGTGATCGTGCTGGTGATCAGCTTGGCGGCCATGCTCCGCTACCGACAGACGCTGGACTGAGGGCAAAGGAAAAGCCCGGCCATAGCCGGGCTTTCATTTTCGGATCGGGCTCCACCGGAGCGATTTTGCCAAAGGCCGCACCCCGCCACTCGGCCATAGGCCTCGTGGCCTGCTCGCCTCAAATCGCGCCACTGGCGCGATTTGCCCTTCGGGACGGCTCTCAGCCCGCAACCCGCTCGATTTCGGCGCCGCAGCGGGAGAGCTTGTCTTCCAGCCGCTCGAAGCCGCGGTCGAGATGGTAGATGCGATTGACCACGGTCTCGCCCTTGGCGGCAAGGCCGGCAATAACCAGCGACACCGAGGCCCTGAGATCGGTGGCCATGACCTGCGCGCCCTTCAATTGCGGTTTGCCGGTCACGGTGGCCAATTGGCCGTTCACGGCGATGTCGGCGCCGAAGCGCGCCAGCTCGGCCACGTGCATATAGCGGTTCTCGAAAATGGTCTCCCGAATGTGGCTGACACCGGAACTCATGGTCATCAGCGCCATGAACTGGGCCTGCAGATCGGTGGGGAAGCCGGGGAATGGATCGGTGTCCACATCGACGGGCTGGATGCCATTGCCATTGCGGCGCACGCGAATGCCATTGGCTTCGGTGGCCAGTTCGGTTCCGGTCTGGGCCAGGATGTCGAGAGCCGCCTGCAAATGCTCGGCCCTGGCGCCCTTGAGCAGGACATCACCGCCGGTCATGGCCGCGGCCATGGCGAAGGTACCGGTTTCGATGCGGTCGGGGATGACCTCCACCGTGGCCCCGTGCAGCTTTTCGACGCCCTCGACCGTCAGGGTGCGGGTGCCGATGCCGGAGATTTTGGCACCCATGGCCACCAGGCACTCGGCGACATTGGTGATCTCGGGTTCCTGAGCGGCGTTCTCGATCACCGTGGCGCCGCGGGCCAGGGCGGCCGCCATCAGGATAGTGTGGGTCGCCCCTACCGAAACCTTGGGGAAGCTGACGGTGGCGCCGACGAGCCCGCCTTTGGGCGCCTTGGCCACGACATAACCCTCGTCGATATCGATCTCGGCGCCCAATTGCTTGAGGCCATAAAGGAATAGGTCGACCGGGCGGGTGCCGATGGCGCAGCCACCGGGCAGGGACACGCGAGCCTCGTGGCAGCGGGCCAGCAGCGGCCCGATGACCCAGAAACTGGCGCGCATCTTGGAGACAAGGTCATAGGGGGCCGTGGTGTCGACAATGTCGGCAGCATGGAAGGTCATGCGCTGGCCCACGCCCTCTTCCTCGCCGCGGCGGCGGCCATGCACGGCAATATCGACGCCATGATTCTCGAGGATGCGCTCGAGCTGCTTGACGTCGGCCAGACGCGGCACATTGGTCAGCACCAGCGGCTCGTCGGTGAGCAAAGATGCAATCATCAGCGGCAAGGCGGCATTCTTGGCGCCCGAAATCGGGATTTCGCCAACCAGCTCATTGCCGCCGACCAAACGAATACGATCCATTAGAAGTCCTCATAATAGGCCCTTTGGGCCTGCTACCTGGTGGGAGGTAGGCGAGGTCTTCGTTGCCACGTAGGCCAGACCAGCCGTTCTCGGAAAAGGGTGACGAATAGAATCGCCCGAAAATGGTTTACGGTTTCTTGTCCGCGTCCGTTTCGGGGGCCTTGGGAGCGGGATCGGGCGCATCTTGGGTTGCGCGCGCCTTGGCCTGCTCTTTCCGGCGCTTGAGGTTCTCCCGCAGCTTTGCGGCCAATCTTTGCTCACGCAGCGCGGCTTGCTCCGATTTGCCCATGGCCTCTTGCTATCCTGATTCAATGGGAGCGGTTGATAGGCCGTTTTTGGTCTTGCGTCGAGACATGCACTATGGCAAAGGAGCCCCCGTCGATGCGCCGGGGCCTCCGGTTCCCGCGACACAATAGAGTGATCTCGCCCTGGAAACGAAAAAGTGGATGCCACTTTCTCCGAGAACACTCCAGATGCTGCCGTAGCTCAGTGGTAGAGCACTCCCTTGGTAAGGGAGAGGCCGACAGTTCAATCCTGTCCGGCAGCACCATTCCAACGCATTGATATCGTTGAAATCTTTTCGGGCATTCAAACGCGACTAGCGATAGTTGTCGGCGACAAACCTTGCCCATCGCCGGGCGAGTTCATGCCCGTCCAAGGTTCGGACAGTGACCTCTATTTCGAGCATACCGACGAGTTGCGCCAATTCATCGGCGGCGGCGGCGATAATTGATCCTGCCATTGTGCGCGCCGCATCGTCATCTTCGCATTCGGCTGAAATGGTCTCGTTTGTCGTTGCTGCGAGTACGCGGCGGACGTGAAAGTAGTACTTGGGCAAATCGCTCTCCTATCGCATCGAGCTTTGCCGCGCAAAGCTCTTCGAACCCATCAATGCTGACATGCGTTGAGCTGCGGACAATGTGTTTGGCAACGTCAAGGCGAGGCAGGATGGACTTGAGCGAAATGTTCTTTCAGAACCCACAGGGTATCGTCCGAACCCTGATCGTGGGTGCACTGGCCTACATCGCCCTGGTGCTGTTCCTGCGCATCTCCGGCAAGCGCACCCTTGCCAAGCTCAACGCGTTCGATCTTGTTGTGACTGTTGCGCTGGGTTCGACCCTTTCCGCGATCCTGCTGCAGGAATCCATCGCTCTGGCCGAAGGTCTGGTTGCCTTGGCCCTGTTGATCGGTGCCCAGTATCTGGTCGCCTTCGCCTCGGTCAGGTCGAAAAGCTTTGCCTCTCTGGTGCGCAGCGAGCCTTCCCTGTTGGCCAGGGATGGGCGCTTTTGTGACGGTAACTTGCAGCGTGAACGCATTACGCGGGATGAAGCCATGTCCGCCGTGCGCGCCAATGGAGGTGATGAGCTTTCCGATGTGGAATTCCTGATTCTGGAAAGCGACGGGACGATTAGTGTGCGCCTGAAGGGATAGATTTCGAAAGCGCACCATGCTCATCGGCCGGGCCTTTCGGTGCAATGGATCAACTTTCGCCGCGGGGATGTCATTCCGACCCCTTGGTCGAGGCTTGTTCCTGTTCTGCGACTTCGTCGAGCAGTTGTTCCCTTGAAACCTCAAGGGGACGCGCCTCCCCGTCCCGGGCGGCGAGTGCCTCGGCGATGGCCGCTTTGAGTTGTTCAGGCCCAGCCGCATAGTGCTGGTCGACAATGATCTTGGCGAGCAGTTCAGGTTCTTGTTTCATCGCATTGCCTCCCTCCTGAGGGACGAACGGCGCAGCACGTAAAGAGTTGCGGACGGCCCTGCCTCGCTTCGATTGGGCTAGCGGCCGGTCGTGGCAAACAGGATGAGAGCGACGGCGGCTGCGCCAATACTGACCACCAGAACAAGGTAGATCCAAAGCCCCGCGTGGCCCGGTCGTTTGTGTCGACTTGACCGGCGCTCGTCCGGAAACGCTGTGGCCGCACCCCCGGCCTCGGCATCGGTGCCAAGCGGCGCAGTCGCCGGATCGGTATGATCGACCTTGTCGCCGGTACGCCCGGAATCAATGTCTGCACGCAACTGCTCGCCATTACGGTTGGGGCTCATGGACTACTCCTATGCGATGCCCTTGCCAGCGGTGACACCCCTGAACCCGCCGGCAATGTCGCTGCCGTCCTGAGGGGTCGGCGAACTCGCGGAGGGTTCAATGTTTGAGAGAGCCCCCTAAGGGCTTCTGGAAGCAATCCCGCGCCTCACCCCCCGTTCCCGCCTTAACGCAGGTGAATCTGGGGCATCTCAACTGTTCGAGCGGAAGGTCCCGCCGGTGGCGCGATGGCAAGGCCCCGCAACGACGGGAACCAGCCAAGGGGCGAGACATTTGCTTGTTCAACGCGTCGAAGAGAGGAGGAGCCAATGCCTCAAGAAGAGAAGAAATTGACGGCTACCAGGGGCGACGCAAGAGCCTGACGATGAGCTGGTTGCTCGATAATGCCCAGGCTGTCAGCGCTGCCGCGAGCGTCGGCACGCTGCTCATCTGGTCTGTCTATCTGACTATCTTCTGGCGCGGCTACCGCCGGCAGCTCAAGCCCAAACTGGTCATCAACCGGGGAGAGGGCGATGGACTGGACGGTCACTGTCTGCTGACAAATATGAGCCAGCAGCCCATCCATATTCAGGGGGTCAAGGTTGCGATCGATTTGGCCGACCAGACTTGCACCAGCTACATTACCGACGCCGAAGACGTCAGGGCCGCGGGCAATCCGCATGGCTGGCAGAAACTGACCCGGCAGGGACCGCTGGCCTCCGGCGCCATGGTGGATCTGGGCACGTTCGAATCCATCCTGGGCTATGTCATCCGGCAGTCACGACCGGAGGCCGACATGGAGGCCGCACAGCGATGCTGCATCACTGTGCTGGCCATCTATGGCTCCGAAGATTTGCTCGTCGGGGCAACCCGCCAGTTCGAGCTTGTCCATGACGAGGGAGAAACAAGGCTGACATCGGAAAGTGTCGAAACGCGTCAGCTCACCAGCCGGGCCGAGCGCCGGAAGCACTCCAGGGGCCTGGCCAAGGATATCTAGTCGTGCGCGCCACCGTCCTGCCTGCCCAATGTTGTTCGCAACTTTTTGCGCCGTTTGGGCTTTGGACTTGGGGACAGCAAGACAGCGGGCGCAATGGGCCATCTTTCAACGCATATGCTGACACACCTTCTGGTGATGAACGCGGTCGTGCCGCTGGTCGTCTATGGACTGTCGCGACACCATCAATTGCCCCGCATGTGGCGGCTATGGCCCTGGGCGACGGCAGCGCAATTGGTGCTGCTCTGGGGTTGGCATAGCCCCGCGGTGCTCAGTGCTGCTTTGCAGCACATGGGCCTGATGCTCCTGATGCATGTCAGCCTGGCGACAGCAGCCGCGATGTTCTGGATAAGCATTGTCAGCATGCCGCGGCGGGAAAGCTGGCGGGCCCCACTGGCGCTTCTCATTACCGGAAAGCTGTTCTGCCTGCTTGGCGCCTTGTTGGTCTTCGCGCCCAATCTGCTGTTCTCCGGCGCGCATGCTGGCCTCCAGTCGACCGGCCATTCGCTGGCGGACCAACAAATGGCCGGCATGATCATGCTGGTCGCTTGCCCGCTCAGCTATGTGACTGCAGGCATCGTCCTGGCGGGCCGCTGGTTCCTCTCGCTGGATAGGCCGGGGAGCCTCAATGGCTAAGGAGAAGATCGTCAAGGTCCGGCAATTGACGCGCTGGCAACGCATCGGTGTTGCGAGCATGTTCGTGGCAGGCGCCTTCATTCTCGCAGGCGGCGTATTCATCCTGTCGGGCATCTACAATATCGGGGCCAGCCGCGAGCACTGGTCCCTCACCAATTTCATTATCACCATTCTCCGGGACCGCTCGGTGGCTGTCGCATCGGGGGGCATAGAGGTCCCCGAACTGGATGATGCCGACCTGTACCGGTTGGGCGAACAGCATTTTCTGGGCACCTGCACTGTCTGCCATGGCACGCCGGGCGAGCCGCTCAACCCGCTCTACTCGCATATGCTGCCGCAGCCACCGGACCTGACGGGTGCGTTCGAACGTTATGATGCGCGCGAGGTGTTCTGGGTCGTCAATCACGGCCTCAAATACACCGGCATGCCGGCCTGGCCGGCGGCGCACCGGCCTGACGAGGTCTGGTCGGTGGTGTCCTATCTCCGCCGGCTCAATGACATCGGTCCGGAAAATGCCGCGATCGAGGACAGCACCGTCGAACGCGCGCAAAATCTCAATACCTGCCTGCGCTGTCACGGGGCTGCCGGGCAACCGCCCGTCAGCGATCTGGTGCCGCGCCTGGATGGCCTGTCCGAAGGCTATCTCCGCCGTGCCCTTGAAGAATATCGCGGCGGGCAGCGCGGCAGCGGCATCATGGCGCCGATTGCCTTCGACATGAGCGACGAAGAGATCGCCAGCAATGCGGCCAGCTACGCCTCCCTGCCACCGCCCGCGGGCCGGGAGAACGGCAGTGCAGACCTCGCCCTGGGGCAACAAATCGCTGAAGCCGGCCTGCCCGAACAGGACGTGCCGGCCTGCCAAAGCTGCCATGGTGTCAACCCGCAGGCACCCCGGCTGGAAGCCCAGTCCGAGCGCTACATGGCCACCCAGCTCAAGCTTTGGCAGCACGCAGGCTATCGCGATGCCTCGGCTGAGGGCCGATTGATGTCGGTGATAGGGCAGAGGCTGACCGAAGCGCAGGGCAAGGCCGTGAGTGCCTATTACGCGGCCCAGAATGCGGAGGCGCCCCAATGAGTGCTCGCATCCCCTTCGCAGGCCTCGTCTTCCTGCCGCTGCTTGCCGGCTGTTCCTCGCAGCAATCCGCGTTCCATCCGACCGGACACGACGCCGAACAGATCAATATCCTGTTCTGGATCATGACAGTGGGCGGAGCGGCGATCTTTGCGCTGGTCCTTGTCCTTGCCGCCATCGCCATATTTGGCCCGGAGCGCTTGCGGCAGCGCCTGGCTGGCGAGAGCCTGATCAATTGGCTCGGCATTGCTTTCCCGGTCGTCGTGCTGACGGCCCTGCTGGTCTATGGCTTCGTTCTGCTCCAGGCCGGCGCGCCGGTGAATGCGGGCAACACATCCCTGCGCATTGCGGTGAGCGGCGAGCAGTGGTGGTGGCGGGTGACCTATCGGACGGCCGATGGACGAGAGGTGGAGGCGGCCAATGAAATTCATCTCCCGGTCGGCCAGCCCGTCACCCTCGAATTGACCACCGCCGATGTCATCCACAGCTTCTGGGCGCCCAGCATAGCGGGCAAGCTCGACATGATCCCGGGCCGGACCAACCAGATGACTGTCACTGCAACCAGCCCCGGCATTACCCGTGGACAATGCGCGGAATATTGCGGCGGCGCGCACGCCTTCATGGCGTTCCACGTCGTGGCGCAGACGCCCGAAGCGTTTGAGGCATGGCTGGACCAGGAATCGGGCGCCGCCTCCCCGCCACAAAACGCGAGCCAGGAACGGGGACAGAACCTGTTTCTCACCAGCGGTTGCGGCGGCTGCCACACGGTTCGTGGAACCGGGGCGGACGGCAAGATCGGCCCTGACCTCACCCATGTCGGCGGCCGCCATTCGCTTGCAGCGGCGACCCTGCCCAACTCGGCCGAGGCCTTCGCCGATTTCATCGTCAACAACCAGCACATCAAGCCGGAAAACAGGATGCCACCCTACGGCGTTTTCTCCGATGAGCAATTGGACGATCTGGCTGCCTATCTGGAGGGGCTGCGCTAGTCATGTTCGATTTCGCCCAAACGTTCATCTGGATCAATCTCGCCATTTTCGCCGTGGCGGCGGTTGTGGTCTGGTTCGCGGGCGCGCGGATCACCGGCTATGCCAATGCCATCAGCAACAAGACCGGCATCGGGCAGGCCGCAATCGGCATGCTGTTACTGGGCGGTGTTACCTCGCTCCCCGAGATCGGCGCTACCGTGACCGGAGCGGCCACGGGAGCCGCGCTTCTTGCGGTCAACAACCTCTTCGGCTCGATTGCCGCGCAGGTTGTCATCCTTGCCATCGTGGACATCGTCATAGGGCGCAGGGCTTTGACGTCGGAATTGCCGGATCCGACGGTGATGCTGCAAGGCGGCCTCAACATTCTGCTCATCACCATCGCGACGGCCGGCATCACCGTGGGGGACATTGCGCTTCTGGGTATCGGACTATGGGCCTGGGCGTCGATATTCGCCTACGCATTCAGCATTTACATCTTGTCCAAGACAGAGGGAGCCAGACCCTGGCTGGCGGCCAGTCACGGAGAGGTCGAGGTTGGTCTCGAAGACCAGCACAACAAGGCGAAGGAAAAGGCGGCACAGGAACATTCCGATATGACACTGGGACGGATCATTGCCTGGACGGTGGGGCTTGGGCTGGTCATTCTGGTATCGGGTTATCTGCTGGCACGCACGGGCGATGCTCTGGCCGATCAGACTGGGCTGGGAGACAGCGCCGTTGGCTTTGTCCTGCTGGCCTTTGCCACCTCGCTGCCTGAATTCAGTACGGCAATTACCGCGGCCAAATCGGGGCTATATACCCTGGCGGTATCGGACATCTTCGGCACCAATCTCATCAATATCGGCCTGATCTTCGTCATCGATGCCGTGGCTCCGGGGGAACCTGTGCTTGCCCAGGCCGGGACATTCGATGCCTTCGGCGCCCTTCTGGGCATTGCGGTAACAGTATTATTCCTGATCGGCCTGGCCGAGAGACGCGACAAGACCGTGCTGCGCATGGGTCTGGATTCCCTGGCCGTGCTCCTGTGCTACGGCGCCGGTCTGGTCGTCCTGTTCTTCCTGAGGTGACGGTATGACGGACAAGCCCTTCGACCTTCCCAATCCCGATCCGCGTCCTGAGGGCGAGGTAGACGAACTCAAGCGTATCTGGGCAACGCCAAAGGGATTTGGCCTCTTCACAGCGGTCAACAACACGGTGATCGGCACGCTCTATATCGGCGCCGCCTTCCTGTTCTTCGTGCTCGCCGGCATCCTGGCGCTGCTGATGCGCACACAGCTCGCCGTGGGCGACAACGACTTTCTCAGCCAGGATCTCTACAACCAGATCTTCACCACCCATGGCACCACCATGATGTTCCTGTTCGCCGTGCCGGCGGTCGAGGCGCTTGGGGTCATGCTCCTGCCGCAGATGCTGGCCGCACGCGACCTGCCGTTTCCGCGCCTCTCGGCCTTTGCCATCTGGGCCTACATCATTGGCGGATTGGTGTTCTTCTCCACCGTGCTCTATGACCTAGCGCCCAAGGGCGGGTGGTTCATGTATCCACCCCTGACGCTGACCGAATATCAGCCGGGCAACAATGCCGACTTCTGGCTGCTCGGTATCGGCTTTATTGAAATATCAGCCATTGCCGGGGCGATCGAGATCATCGTGGGAGCGCTGCGAACCCGGCCGCCCGGCATGACACTGGCCAAAATGCCCATCTTTGCCTGGGCCATGCTCATCTTTGCCGCGATGATCGTCTTTGCCTTCCCGGCGGTCATTCTGGCCACCATGCTGCTCGAGATCGAGCGTGCATTCGGCTGGCCTTTCTTCACCGCCGCGCTGGGTGGGGATGCGTTGCTCTGGCAGCACCTGTTCTGGTTTTTCGGGCACCCTGAGGTGTACATCATCTTCCTGCCCGCCGCTGGCCTGGTCTCGATGATGATCCCGACGATGGCGCAGACGCCGCTGGTCGGCTACCGGCTGATCGTGGTCGCGCTGATCGCCACCGGCTTTTTCAGCTTCGGGCTCTGGGTGCACCACATGTTCACCACCGGAATCCCGGGCCTGAGCCTGGCCTTCTTCTCGGCCGCCAGCATGGCCGTGGCCATTCCTTCGGGTATTCAGGTGTTCTCCTGGATCGCGACCATGGCCGCTGAGCGCCAGCGCTTTCGCATCACCGTGCCATCACTGTTCATCCTGGGGTTCCTGTTCATCTTCGTGCTCGGTGGGCTGACCGGCGTGATGGTGGCGGTCGTGCCTTTCGATTTCCAGGCGCATGACAGCTACTTCATCGTCGCCCATTTCCACTATGTGCTGGTGGGCGGGATGGTGTTTCCACTCTTTGCCACCTTCTATTACTGGGCGCCCATGGTCAGCAGCAGGATGCTATCCGAGCGCCTGGGGAAATGGGCGTTCTGGTTGATGTTCATCGGCTTCAACACAGCCTTCTTCCCCATGCACATTACCGGTCTTGCCGGCATGCCGCGCCGGGTCTGGACCTATCCGTCCAATCTGGGTTGGGACATTCTCAATTCCATCTCCACCGCCGGCGCCTTCATCATGGCAGCAGGTGTAGGCGTCTTCATCATCGACCTTATCCGCAATTTCCGCTTCGGCGAGGGCGGCCCGGAAAATCCCTGGGGTGCGGGCACGCTCGAATTCCTGCCCAACGACGTCTATTCAACCCGCTCGATCCCGCATGTCACCAGCCTGGAGCCCCTATGGGACCGGCCCAGCCTGTCGCGGGAGGTCGCTGAAGGACATCACTATCTACCCAATGCCCCGACCGGTCGCCGCGAGACCCTGGTTACCTCCGCCGTGGAGGCCAAGCCCCAATATGTGCTGCAAATGCCGGGGCCGAGCTGGACGCATTTGGTGGCCGCGGCCGGCACGGCCGGGTTCTTCCTCTTGCTGACGATCAAGCAGGTGCCGCTCGCCATCGCCAGTGGCGTATTGGCGATTGGCGCGTGCCTGGTCTGGACCTGGGAACTGGATCGCCCCAGCCAGGGCGAGGTCGAGGTGGCCAAGGGGATGCGCCTGCCCACCTATATCACCGGCCCGCTCTCTCACAGCTGGTGGGCCATGGTGGTGCTGATGCTGGTGGGAGCCTCGCTCTATGTCAGCTACTTTTTCTCCTATCTCTATCTCTGGACCGTATCGCCCGAGGTCTGGGCGCCTGCCGGTGCTCCAGCGCCGCCGAGCGTGGTCTATCCAGGACTGTCGGCCGTGATGCTGATCCTGGGCGCCGGATGCATGCTATGGTGTGGGCGTATCCTGCCCGAAAGTGACCGTCGGCACTGGGGCGGCATGTCCCTGCTGGTCATCGCCGCCGCCCTGATGGTTGGTGCCGTGATTCTGGAAATCTGGGGCCATTGGCAGACCGGGCTGCGACCCACCGATTCATCCTATGGCGCCATGGTCTATATGGCCTCGGTCCTCGAGGGCCAGATCGCCTTTGTCGTCACCATCATGTGCCTGTTCGCGGTGGCGCGTCTATTGACCCGCCAATTGACCGCCCAGCGGCGGGTGACGTTCGATAATGCCGCCCTGCTCTATTACTATGCCGTGGGACAGGGACTCTTCGGTCTTCTCCTGATCCACGGCTTTCCGCGCCAGTTGGGGTGATTGCAATGGATGACAGAAAATCCTCCCGGCAGATGATCGGCACTTACCTCTTCCTTGTGACCGGACCGATATTGTGGGCCATCAATCTGACGCTGATCTACGGGGCGCAATCATCTCTGTGCGCCTTCAATGCCCTGCCTGCATGGGCAATTCAGGTTCTGGTTGGCGGCATTTGTTTCCTCCAGGTGGCCTGCGCAACAGGCGCGATGCTTCGTCCCGAGACCGTTCTGACAGGCTTGACCGGCGCCTCTCCCCCAAATCAACAATGGCCGTTCCTACGCGGCGCGATGCGCGTTCTGACCGGACTGTCGATCCTGGCCATGACCTATTTTGGTCTGGCCGCCCTTTTCGTGACCGGCTGCGGTTCTCTCCGCTGACCTTGGTCGCTCCGGAATTTCGCTCATTTTGAACCCTCAGGCGGTGATCGCGTTGGTTCACAGTGGGAGGTAAAGAATGAGTGCAGTCGATAGAATTTGCGACCATGGCACAACGGGTGGCCCTGTCATCTTTCAGCGCTTCTGGCAAACCGGGTGCCTGTCCCGCGCCGATTTGAAGGCGCTCTCCACGCAAAGATGGAAACGTGTTTTGCTTGAACCCGGCCATAGCCTGGATCGGAAAGATGGGCTCTATTTGCTCTACAAGGGGCGCGGGGTTCGAAGGCTCGCCGAGGATTCGGACAACGACGTCCTGTCGCTTTCCATCCTGCTGCCTGGCGACCTGTGTGATTACACCTTCCTGACGGGTGTCGAAGACAGGGCGAAAGTCACTGCGATATCGAAGTGCGGCCTGCTGTTCCTTGGCCTGTCGGACGTGGTTGCGCTCGTCGAAAGGCATCCGCCAATACTGGCTTCCATCCTGACACAACTCGCCAGCGATGAGGCCTGTGCCCAGGAACTGCTATTTTCGATTGCCAGGAGAAGCGCGTTGGGTCGCATGGCGCATCTGCTATGCCAGCTCGACTGCCGGCTACAGAAACTGGGATTGTCGAAAGACGGACAGTTCCATGTCGGACTGACCCAGGCCGAGCTGGGGCGCCACCTCGGGCTCTCTTCGGTGCATGTCAACCGAACGATGCAAACACTCCGCCACCAAGGTCTGATCCGTACGGTCGGGCCAGAAATTGCCCTGGTGCAAAAAAGCAGGCTGGCAGAGATTGGCGGATTTACCGGTGACTACCTCGATCCAACGCCAGGTTCTGTAGCGCCGGTGCGTCGCGCATCGTCTTTCCCAGCGCAGAAAGCAGCCGTTTCCGCTGCGAACCAGTAACATACGAACTCCGCGCCGGAGACTGTGAGGCAGGATCAGTCGAAGGCCCATCAGCCACATCTGTGCGCGTCGAGTGCAGGGAATGAAGGGCCTTGGACAGATCCCTACGGTCGAACGGCTCTTCGAGAAGAACGAAGCTGCCGGGTGGCAATGGCGGCGCAGCGCTGCCTTGGTCCATGACCAGAATGACAGGAATGCCGGCGGCTTCGAGTTCCCGGACAAATCCGCAGGTCTGCTCGGTCCGGTCAAACTGTATGATTGCCGCGTTCACTCCTTGCCCCAGACAGTAAAACCTGCCGCAAAAGGGCGTTGGCGCGATGCCCAAGACGGCCATGCCACTGGCTGTAGCGGCCTCCGCGAGCCTTGCGCCCTTCTGGCCATCAGCTGCGACAACAAGGATGCGTTTGACTGACTTCGTCATTGGTCTTCCCTGGCGCTGGTCAAAGCGAACCAGCGCGGCCGAGCCAGACCGCGCTGGTTGTAGGAGGTCCGGCTAATCGGTCGCCGGCACGACCCGCCAGAGGGAACCCGGGGGATTCTCGGATGGCTGCGGACCACCGTAATTGCAGTTGCAGGACGTGACATAGACCTGCCCATCCGGTGCGCTATTGCCGGCGGTCAGCTGTGCATTGGCCTGCAGCAATTCCTGGAAAGTCCAGCGATCATCTTCGCCGCGGCCCAGGCCCCAGATCGTGCCCGAGCAATAGTCGCCCACCAGATAAACGCCATTGAGGTTTTCCACGTCCTCGGCCCTGTAGACACCAAGGCCTGATACCGAACAGCCCAAATCGTGGTTGTATTCTGCCACCGGCAGAACACCGACCTGGGCGCAGTCACCGGTCTGCACCGGATGGCAGTGGGTCCCCATAAGCGTGTCCCAGCCGTAATTTTCTCCCCCTTCACTGTCGGCGGGCTGGAAATTGATTTCTTCCCAGTGGTTCTGACCGACATCGGGCAAATAGAGGTCGCCGGTTTCGCCATCGAAGTGGAATTTCCACGGATTGCGAAGGCCATAGGCCCAGATTTCTGGCCGCGCTTCGGTGTGTATGTCGGCGAAGGTGTCTTCGCTGATGCCGAATAGCTGCACGAGCCCGGCGCGGTTGGCAAAGGGGTTGTCGGCCGGAATGGCATAGGGATGGTAGCTGTCGTCGGGCACGTTCACGTCAATGCGCAGCAGCTTGCCGAGCAGCGTGCCGAGATCCTCTCCCGCCTCGAGCGGGTCGCCTTCCCAGCCCCCGTCGCCGCTACCGATATAGAGATAGCCGTCGGGCCCGAAAGCCAGTTCGCCCCCATTATGGTTGGCCCAGGGCTGCTCCAGCGTCATGATCAGCCTGGCGCTGTCCGGATCGACCGTCATGCTCTCCTGATCAACCGAATATCGGACGATCTTGCCGTCGCCATTGGCAAGAATTTCAGCGAAATGCACATAGACATAGCCGTTTTCGGCAAAGTCGGGGTGAAACTCCACATCATAGAGCCCGGCCTCGAGAAAGGCCGAGAGCACCTGATCCTCAATGTCGAGAAAGGGTTCTTCCCGTATCTCGCCGTTCTCGACAAGGCGGACCACGCCGTGGCGTTCGACCACGAAAATATGGTCTGCGTCGTTGGGAGCAAAGGCGACGTTGATCGGATCGACAAAGCCCTCTGCCACCATTTCGAGGGCAATCTGGGGATCACCAGGCAGAGTGCGTTCATCACCAGGCTGGGCAACCTCGACGCCTGATCTCCAATCGGGCTCTGGAAAATCCTGGGCGATCACCGGGCTTGCCAAAGCGCTGCATGCCAGCAGCGCTGAAATGAATTTCGTCTGCATGTCTGTCTCCCTTGGCCTGAATTGCCGCGCCTTGCCCAGCATGGGTTCCGCAACGACGCTCAAAGACCAATGGGAGGCAACGGGTCCTGTTCCCGGATTAGCCTGGGTTAATCGCGGTGAAGCGGGGAACAAAGGCAGCCTGGACGCGATTGGAGTTCGGCGTGCCCCAGCGGGCAATCCCATGGATGTTGCAGGGAGTTTAGATATGTCCAATGCCAGCCAGAGAATCCGCGGCCGAAAACTTCGGACAAGTTTCCTGGCCGCGCTTGCCGGTGTCCTTCTGGTTCCCCTGCATGGGGTAGTCTATGGTCAAGACGCGGTCGACGGCGAACAAATCTACCAGTCCAACCGTTGCGTGACCTGCCATGGCGCACAGGGACAGGGCACGATTGGCGTGGCGCTGGCAGACAATCCCGATCTTGCCGATCTCGATGTGATGCTCGATCAGATCATCAATGGCGGCAATCGGATGCCGGCCTATGGCGAGCAATTCAGCAATGCGGAAATAGCCGCGGTGGCAACCTATCTGCGTACCCATTTCGGCAATGCGTTCGACCCCGTGACGGTCGAAGACGTCGAAGCGTTCCGCGCGCAAAACCAACTGCGATGACATTGCCAATGCGCGCGACCCTGCCTGTCCGGATCAACACTGGAATGCGCCAATGTCCCTGACTTCATCGTCATCGAAAAGCAGGTCGAACCCTGGCTGGACGAGGTCCGGGTCGCGCAAAGCGACATAATCGAAGGACACCGCATATTTGTCTGCAAGGCCCAGACCCAGATTGGGCCGGATAATCACTGCCTCGATGGTGTTTATGTCGATAAGGAGATCATCGACGACACCAAATGGCGCCAGTCCCTGTTCTGCGCTCGTCCGCACGAGGCTGCCGATCAACTCGGCCGACGAGACCAAAGGGAGATCCTGTTCTTGTGGCTGAGCGCTGCCCTCGCCGAGGGCGCGCACCCAGGTCTCGCCAATTTCCACATCGGCCCAGGAAAAATAATGGGCGTCCGGGGGCACGCCACCCCGGTTGATTTCCAGGTGAAGCACGGTCCCGTCCCGATCGATGAGCAAGTCCCGGGTGCGGCCGATTTCGTCTCCGGGCCGATCGTACACCGGCAACCCCTGGAGAATGCCATAGGCACTAAAGCCGGTCGTACAAATCTCATAGCGCAGGGGCTGGGCCCACAATGGGGTGGCGGCGGCAAACAAGATGGTGGTGGCAAGAGCAACGGATGCCGGTTTCAGCGAGGACATCATTTCCTCCCGTGTTGGACCCGGCCAGGCATAACGAATTGGATACGCGCCTGGCCGGCGATGCGTGGCAGACGCGCCCTAATCGTTGAGCCAGTCAGGGATTACGAAGATGTCGAGCGTATCTTGCGTGCGCTGAATGCCCACGACGTCGGCCGGCACCATGCCTTCCTCTTCGAGCGCGGAACGCGTTTGCTCGTCCAGATCAAGAACCGATTGCAGCGGGAGCAGCTCCTGCTGGTTCTGCTCCGCCAGCAGTTCGAGCGCCAGAACGTCAGCCGGTGTGAGAAGCGTGGAGACATTGATGACCTGCACGTCCAGACCCTCCGACACCGCATTGGCCGAACCGGTCATCTGGTCCTGTGAATCGCCGGACTGTGACGAAGTTTCCTCCGGGGTTTCTGAGCCTGATGCTTGGCTGCCATCCGAAGGATCGCCCTCATCGCTCATCTCTTCGCTGGCACTCTGGTCGGCCCGGTCGGCCTCTCGGGCCGTGAGCATTTCATCATAGACGGACTGGCCTATCAGCACGGAAAAGGCGCGAATGCGTGCATCGTCCGCTTGAATGTCGACAATCCGGTCAGGGTTTTGCCAGGTTTGGCTCTGGTCCTGCGCGTCGGTTTCCATCGCCGATTGTTCCGCAGTGTCAGCGGGGCTCGCGTCCTGGGCCAGGGACGGCACGGACAACTGAAGAGCGGAAAAAGCTGTCGCAAGGGCCAAGGCAGATATGAACGGCGTCTTCATGAGGTTGATCCTCCATTTCGTGTTGGCTTGTCCGAGTCCAATAGGGCTCCCCAGTGATGGTTGCGCTATCCAAGGCGAAGGGAGGGCAGGCAAACCTGAGTTAAGTCTGCCGGCAGGTTCCCCAGGACCAACCTGGGTTACGTCCGCGTTTGGCTAGGAACGACGTAGACTGCCAGTCATTGCCTCTCGACACGCAATCTCAGAGGAGAGGAACCATGACATTCATGCGATCAGCACTCTGTCTTGCTGCCGTGGCGCTGCCCACTTCGGCTCTGGCTCAGGACAATCAATCGGTCGACATCCTGCAGGGGTGGTCCGCCGACCCCCTCTATGCGACGGGGATGAGTGTCGACCAATTGTTGAACAATGCCGACGTCTACGGCCCGAACGGCGAGAATATTGGCACGGTCGAGAATGTGATTTTCTCCGACAGCGGCGAGGCGCTTGCCATTATCGCGCAGGTTGGCGGCTTTTGGGACATTGGCGACACCCATGTCAGCGTGCCATGGGATGAACTGGAAATCATGGCCAATGAGCGCCGGGTGAATATCCCGATTACCGAAGAAACCGCCGGTGATTATTCCATGTTTGGGGATCGCGGCTGGTTCAGCGAGGAGGACTACTTCGCTTGGGATGCAGATGTGCTACAGGCCGTTGATGATGACCTCGATCCTGGTCCCACTGTCTTCCGTGCCAGCGAGTTGATCGGTGACTATGCCTACCTGTCGGATGCTGTGCCCTATGGCTATGTCAACGACCTGATTGTAGAGGATGGCCAGGTTGCCGCGCTGGTGGTGGATGCCGCCGGTTATTATGGCACCCCGGGTTACTATGCCTATCCCTATGGCTACGGGGCGGGCGCCACGTGGAACCCCTATGACCGCCGCTATCGGTTGCCGCTGGACTCCGCCGATGCCGAGCAGATCGAGTCTTTCGATTATGACAGGCTGACCAATCGGATCGAATAGTCAGCACTTTTATCGTCGCGCGGGCTTCGGCCCGCGCGTCATTTCGTTTGAACTCAATACGAGCCGGGACGAACGACGTTGGAGCCTCCTGAAGGCCACCAAGACCTCTCAGGACGCCTCAGCGCCCTTTGTTCAGTCGAGCAGGAAACTCCTCAGCAGGTCGATCTGTGCGTTGTCAGCCAATGTAGGCGCGTGGCCGCAATTGGGAATGGTCACGAGCCTTGGGCAGGGGCCGCGCATGCGCATGGCGCTCGCCACGGTCGGTGGCAATACATCGGAATGCTCGCCCCGGATCAGCAGGGTCCGGGCGACAACCGCATCATAGGCATCCCAGACATCGAGATCGGCCTTGTTCTCGGCCATGGTCGAAACAATGGCCGGATCATAATGCACGGTCACCTGCCCTTTGTCGGTACGGCGCATCGAGGTGTCGACCATGCGTCGCCAGAAGGCTTCCGTGTTGTCGCCGAAGGGCGCGTAGGTGCGCCGCAGCCAGGTTTCATAGTCGGCCACGGTGTCGAACACTGGCGGATTGCCCACATAATCGGCGATCCGCCGCGCACTGTCCTGGGGGATGTCCGGACCGACATCGTTGACGACAAGATGGGTGATCCGATCGCGCAGCAGTCCGGCGGCAAGCGTGATCCCCAAGAGCCCGCCCATAGAGGTGCCGACCCAGGCCAGCCGGCCGATACCGAAATGGTCGAGCATGGCAGCGGTCATGGCACCATAGGTGTCGAAGGTATAGTCGGCGGCACCGCGCCGCGCCCAGGCCGATAGCCCACGGCCCAGTGTGTCGGGACACAGCACGAAGAAGTCCCCGGAAAGGGCACGCGCCGCTTCGTCAAAGTCGCGCCCGGTGCGCGCGAGGCCATGCCACATGACCAGGGCCGGCCTAGTGCGTTCACCCCACTCGGTTACATGCATTTCGAAGCCGGCGGCGTTCACATAAGTGGACCGGGAGGCCGTCATTTCCGGCCTCCCTTGCCCAGCAGGGTACCGACAATGCCCGAGGGGAAGAAATAAACCAGCAGGATGAAGCCCAGCCCCAGCCACAGCAACCAGCGCTCGGGATTGAGCAGATCGGGCACGAGCGGCAGATTGGCCGTCGCCTCGGCGCCCAGCGCCATCAGGTCCTTGAGGTAATATTGGGCGAGCGTCATCAGCACCACACCAATCACGGCACCCAGCATGGTGCCCATGCCCCCGATCACCACCATAAGCAGGATATCGATCATGATGTCGAAGGAGAGCACCACATCCGGCCCGGTATATTTGAGCCAGACCGCGCGCAATATACCCGCGGTAGCGGCGATGCCCGCGGCAATGCAGAAGATGGTCGTGCGATAAAAGACCACGCGATAGCCGATGGCTTCGGCGCGCAGCTCGTTTTCGCGGATGGCCTGGAGCACCGAGCCGAGCGGAGAGGCGACGATGCGCATCATCGCCAGGAACAGCAGCAGCGCCGACACGAAGACGAAATAGTAGAGCGCGATCTTGCCATTGAGCGGCACGCCGAAAAGGCGCATCGCCCTGCCCTCTGCATCGGTCAGCAGTTCGGTCGCCGGTGAAAAGAGCCTGGGGATGGAATAGGTGATCCCGTCCTCGCCGCCCGTGAAATCTGAGAGCTGGCTGGCCAGCACCATCATGACCGAGGCGGCCGAAAGGGTCACCATGGCAAAGAAGATCGCCTTGACCCTGAGCGAGAGCAGGCCGATCAGCAGGGCCAGCACCAGCGCCGCCACAATGCCCGCGCCACCGCCGAGCAGGATCGCCTCAAAACCGGGGCCCATGGCCTTGAGTGCAATGGCGGTACCATAGGCACCCATGCCGAAGAACATGGTGTGGGCAAACGAGACGATGCCGGTATAGCCGATCAACAGGTCGTAGCTGGCCACCAGCACGATGAAGACGCAGATGCGCGCTGCCACTTCCTGGCTGCGGATATCGGGGAAGAGAAATGGCGCGAGCGCCAGCGCCAGGGCAATGATGCCGACCGCAGCATAGACCAGTGCCCGCCCGGACCAGCCGGACGCGTTGACGCGGTCACGGCCGGATTTGCTGGCAAGCGCGGAATTGGATTGGGACATGGTCATTCCGGCCTCACCGTTTCACCGCCGGCAGCAGCCCGTAGGGGCGCCAGAGCAGGATCGCCATCATCAGCAGCATGTTTGACGCTAGGGCCATCTTGGGTACCAGGAAGGCGACATAATTCGCCATCAGCCCGACAAGGATGGCACCGAGCAGCGAGCCCTGGATCGAACCAAGACCGCCAATGATGACGACGATGAAGACCAGGATCATCATTTCCGAGCCGAGCGCGGCAGTGATCAGGCCCTGATAACCCGCCCACATGGCGCCACCCATGGCGGCCAGCGCCGAGCCCGCCATGAAAACCAGAATGAACAACCGGTCGACCCGGAAGCCCAGCGCCTCCACCATTTCCCGGTTCTCCACTCCGGCCCGGATCAACAGGCCGAGCCGTGTACGGTTGAGCAGCAGGTACATCGCCACATAGACCAGCAGGCCCAACAGGAAAGCAAAGATGCGGTAGATTTCGACCGAGACGCCGGCAAAGATGATCGAACCGGTCAGGACCTGCGGCCGCGGCACCGGAATCGGGGCGCCGCCCCAGACCAGCAGCACCAGTTCCTCGGCGACGATCAGCGCGCCCACCGTGATCAGGATTTGCCGCAGATGGTCCTGATAGACGGGCCGGATCACCACCCGTTCGAAGAACCAGCCGGCCAGCGCTCCGAAAATGGTGGCTGCCGCGATGGCGAGCAGGAGGCCGGTGAGATTGAGGGCGGGATTGCCCCCGGTCACCCAAAAGCCGAGCCAGGCCAACACGGTCGCACCGATGAAGGCACCGGCGGTGACAAAGGCGGAATGGCCAAAATTGAGCACATCCATCAGGCCGAAGATCAGCGAGAGGCCCGAGGCCATCAGGAAGATCATCATGCCCATGGCGAGCCCGGCTATGGTCAGGGTCGCCCAGGTGGAGGGCTGACCTATCAGGATCAGCGCCACGACAGCGAGCACCACGGGCAGCCACAGCACACCGCCGAAGCGCTCGATATCGGCCTTGATCCGGGTCGGAAGGGAGGCGGTTGTTTCGGTCATCTTGTCCTCGCTAGGCCTCTACCGACAGACTCAGGAACCGGCCCTGCAATGCCGCGTCGCCGGCCAGGTCGGCCATGGTGCCGCGATGGACGATCCGCCCATCATCAATGACGGCCACGGTCTGACCCAGCGCCTTGGCGAAGTGAAAATTCTGCTCGACCAGCAGGATGGTTGTCTCTTCCGCGATCTCGCGGAAGGCGGCGATCATGTTGCGGATGATCGAGGGCGCCAGCCCCTTGGTCGGCTCGTCGATCAGAATGAGATCGCGCTTTTCGATGATGGCGCGGGAAATTGCCAGCATCTGCTTCTGCCCGCCCGAAAGCGCGTGCGCCGGCTTTTGCCAGAACTGTTTTATGGCTGGGAAAATGGCATGAATGCGGGCCAGCCGTTCAGTGTCGAAGCTGCCATCGTCAGAGGCGAGCCGCATGTTTTCCTCGATCGTCAGCCCGCCGAATATGCCCATATTCTCCGGCACAAAGGCGATGCCGAGCCGGGCAATGTCGGGGGTCTGCAGTTTGGTGATGTCCAGGTCGCGGAAACGGATCGCGCCCTGGCGCGGCTTCCACAGGCCCATGATGGTGCGCAAGGTTGTCGTCTTGCCGGCGCCATTGCGTCCAAGAATGACATGCACGCCACCCTCGGGCACCTCCAGGCTCATCCCATGCAGGATCTGGTATTGGGCAATATCGGTGTGGACATCGTCCAACCTGAGGATGGGGGCCATCACGCCACCTCCTCGGTACCGGTGCCGAGATAGATGTCGCGCACGAGTTCCATGGCCATGACGTCGCCTGGCGCCCCATCGGCGATCAGCTCGCCATTGTGGAGAACCACGATCCGATCGGCCAGGGCGCGCACCACATCCATCTTGTGCTCGACCAGCAATATGGTCCGCGACGTGTCCTGCTTGATCCGGGCGATCAGGTCGAGGATCACCGGCGCCTCATCGACCGACATGCCGGCAGTGGGTTCGTCGAACATGAAGATGTCCGGTTCCATGGCCAGGAGCATGGCTACCTCCAGCTTACGCTGGTCGCCATGCGGCAATGCCGAGGCCGGCAGGTCGGCGACAGGGACCAGATTGGTCTCTTCGAGATAGTGCATGGCCTTGTCGGCAAGGCCGGTTAACGCCCGGGTCCGCACGAACATGCGATGCCCCTGCCGCGCCCGCCCCTGCACCGCCAGCCGCACATTTTCGAAAACACTGAGCTTGGGAAAGAGATTGGTGAGCTGGAAGGCCCGGCCGATGCCAGCCCTGGCGCGCTGGGATGGGGAGAGCGCCGTGATGTCCCGCTCACCCAGAAAAATCCGCCCCTCGCTCGGCCGCAATTGTCCGGAGACGAGGTTGAACCAGGTCGTCTTGCCCGCGCCATTGGGCCCGACAATCACCGTCAACTCGCCCGGACAAAAGGCGCAGGTGACATTGTTGACCGCGGCGTGCCCGCCAAAGCGGATGGTCAGGTTATCGGTGCGGATGGAGGCAGAGTTACTCACAAGATCCCCATGTGATGGACACGTCCGGCGAGGAGGAGGGACCCCGCCGGGCGCGTCGTCAAGGCTGCGCTTGGCGCAGTCTATTCCTGATTGTTGCGGCCGAGGGGGATATCCATCTCATCGGGCTCGATGACGCGCACCAGTTCGGGAATGGCCCAGTCCACGCCATCCTCGACCTTGATCTTGAAGTGATACATGGCCTGGAGCGCCTGATGGTCCTCGGGCCGGAAGGTCATGGTGCCCTTGGGCGTCTCGAAGCTCATGCCTTCCATGGTTTCGATCAGCGTCTCGGTTTCCCAATCGGGCGCGGTTTCGAGCGCCTTGACGATGGCCATGGCCGAGGCCATGCCGCCGGCGGTGAAGAAATCGGGCGGGGTGCCGAAGCGCGCCATATGCTCCTCGACCAGCCAGTCGTTCACCTCGTTATCGGGCGCGTCGTAATAGTAGTAGATCGCCCCTTCCATGCCCGGCACCTGCTTGTAGGCGGCCAGCGCCGGCAGGATATTGCCACCCGTCGAGAGCTCGATCTCGAACCGCCCCGGATCGGCCGAGGCCAGGGGCGTCAGCGCATCGATGCCGGCGACATAGATCATGATGACCTTGCGGCCCGGCTGGTCCTTGAGCGCATTGAACAGCCGCTCGATGGTGGCGGTGAAATCCGTCGTCTGCTGCGGCACATATTCTTCGGCGACCAGATTGGCGCCGGTGCCTTCTAGTGCACTCTTGAATGCGGCAACCCCGTCGCGCCCGAAGGCATAATCCTGCGCCAGGGTGGCGACATAAAGGTTCTCGTCGGGATTCAGCGCCAGCGCCTGGGCCTGCATGTCCATGGACGAATTGCGCGAGGTCTTAAACACATAGCGGTTCGAATCCGGCCCGGTAAGGCCATCGGCCACGGCCGGCTCGACCAGAAGGATGCGCTCATATTCCTCGGCGACCGGCAGCATGGAAAGGGCCACGCCCGATGACGTATCGCCCACCGCGATCAGCGCATCATCGTCGCCATAAGCCTCGGCCAGCAGGGCCCGGGCGATGTCGGGCTTGAACTGGGTATCCTTGATGATGAGCTCGATCGGCTTGCCCTTGACCTGCATGGTGCCGCCGGTGGCGTATTCGAGCCCCATTTCAAAGCCGGTATGGGTCTGCTTGGAATAGGCTTCCAGCGGCGAACCGGAAAGCCCGTGCAGCAGCGCGATGCGTGCCGCATCCTGGGCAAAGGCGGCGCCGGACAGGGCCGTCGACAGGGCCAGAGCGGCCAGAATTGATTTCATCTTTTTTCCTCCCTCAATGGCCGGTTTCCAGCGCCTCGCGCCGGAACCAAACCTATGCAATCTCTAGAAGAATTCTGCGGCAGATCAGTGATGCCGCGGCCTTCTCCTCCAGTTCGTCCCCGCTGGCTTGTTTTGGCTCTGACTGGCGCGGGGCGAATTGCTGGCTATTATCCGCGTGCCCTTCACGGACGAACAATACCGTAGAAACACACCACATGACCGAGCCCCAAGACATCAGTGAGCTGGCCTTCGAGAACGCGCCGATCGGGCTTGTGGTGACCGAGAGCCGTGTCATCAAGGGCTGCAATCCGGCCTTTGCCGGCATGTTCGGCTACACGGTCGATGAACTGGTCAATCAATCCTTCGCCATCCTCTATCCGTCCCTGGAGGAGTTCGAGCGCATCCGCGATGTCGGCGTCGAACCGCTCAAGCGCACCAATCGCTATTCGGACGAGCGCATCATGGCGCGCAAGAACGGCTCGCTGTTCTGGTGCAGGGTGCGCGGGCATTCGCTGACGCCCGATGACGATCCCCTGCGCCGCGCCGTCTGGAGCTTTGCCGATCTCTCCGAGACGCGCAATGTGCTCAACCTGTCCGGCCGCGAGCGGCAGATCGTCATGCATCTGGGCGAAGGGCGAACCTCCAAGGAAATCGCCCGGACCCTCGACATTTCTCCGCGCACGGTGGAAAGCTATCGTGCCCGTCTGCTCAAGAAATATAACGCCCATAACGTCGCCGAGCTGCTCTCGCATCTCAGCACGATGCCCAGTTGACCAGCATGCCTCACCAGCGCGCCCTGCCCAAATCCGTCGCTACGGTCCTCAACGCTTTTGATTCCCTTGGCGACAGCTTCAAGGGCGCGATAACCGTGGATGCCCAGGCCCGCATCACCTGGATCGATGACCGCTATCGTGAGCTCCTCGGCATTCCCGGCGATGTGGACCTGATCGGCCAGCCGGTCGAGAACACCATCCCCCATTCGCTCTTGCGCCGTGTGGTCGAGACCGGCCGGCCGATCCTGATCGACATCATGGCCTTTGACGACAAGCAATTCGTCGTCTGTCGCCTGCCGCTGCGCAATGAGGAAGGTGAAATCCAGGGCGCGGTTGGCTTTGTCTTCTACGAGGAGATCGACTACCTGGCCCCCATCCTCGAAAAATTCGAGACTATGCAGCGCCAGCTTTCCCGCGCCCAGGCCGCGCTCAATCGCGAACGCCAGACCAAATATTCGCTGTCCAGCTTTGTCGGCGCCTCCGAGGCGGTGCGCGAACTCAAGACCATGGTCCGCCGCTATGCCCTGCGCGATGGCGCCGCGCTCATCCTGGGCGAGACCGGGACGGGCAAGGAACTGCTCGCCCACGCCATCCACCAACAGTCCGACCGCGCCGACGAGCCTTTCGTGGCTGTCAATGTCGCCGCCATTCCCGAGCCGTTGCTGGAAGCCGAGTTCTTCGGTGTCGCCCCTGGCGCCTTCACCGGCGCAGACCGCAAGCCCCGCAAGGGCAAGTTCGAGCTGGCCCATGGCGGCACGCTGTTCCTGGACGAGATCGGCGATATGCCGGCGGCGTTGCAGGCCAAACTGTTGCGGGCGCTGCAGGAGGGCGAGTTCGAGCCTCTGGGCTCCAACACGGTCAAGAAGGTCGATGTCCGCATCATCGCCGCCACCTCCCAGCCGCTCGAACAAAAGATCGAGGACAAGAGCTTCCGGGCCGACCTCTATTACCGCATCGCCGTTCTGGCCATTCACGTGCCCCCCCTGCGCGAGCGGCTCGATGATATCGGCCTCATCGCCGAGGCGCTTCTGGAGACAATTCCGCGCCCCCGTGACCAGCGCGGCTGGCTGATCACGCCCGAAGCCATAGACCAGCTCACCCGCTATTCCTGGCCCGGCAATGTGCGCGAATTGCGCAATGTGCTGGAGCGCGCCGCCGCCATGGCGCCAAGCGAAGTCATCGACCTAGGGCTGATCACCAAGGCCCTGCCTCCCGCCGCTCTGGAGAGGGTCGATGCCCCGCCCATCACCAACAATCTCTCCGAGCGCCTTGCCGCTGCCGAGCGCTCCGCCCTCATAGACGCCCTCACCGCCGAAGACGGCTCCAGAACCGCCGCCGCCCAGCGGCTCGGCGTCTCCCGTTCGCAATTCTACGAAAAGCTCAAGCGGCATAGCCTGGATTAGGGCGGCTCCGTCGCCCGGCCCGACTTCTGAGTACGTTGCCCACCCCACCCTCAATCCCTCCCCATCAACCGGCCCGACTTCTGAGTACGTTGCCCACCCCACCCTCAATCCCTCCCCATCAAGGGGAGGGAGGCGCAGGACCGCAGCATCGATGTTCATCGTCTCCCTCCCCCTTGTGGGGAGGGACCAAGGGTGGGGGTGCAGCACCCTCCGAACTTTCCATGTCACATGGACGGTGAACTAGATGTCCGAAAACCCGGACATAGACCTGAACACTGTCCGGGAATTCAGACACCCAAACTAGCCCTCAAAGGCCACGCACCACCAGAATCCCAGCAAAACCAGCACTGGCATGCTTCCTGCAATAATCACCCCAACAACGACAGGCCAAAAGGCCGACAGGGTGGAGGCAAGGGATCGTGTCAGAGCGCGTTGCGCTGGTGACGGGATCGACGAGCGGCATTGGGCTCGCGATCGCGCATAAATTTGCTCAGATGAACTACGACGTGGCGCTCAACAGCTTTGAGCCCACCGACACCTGGTCGGGTCTGGTCGCGGAACTGGACGGCCTCGGATCGGGCGAGATCGCCTATTTTCCGGCGGACCTTTCCAACGCCGAAACCAGTCGTGGGCTCGCCGAAAGCGTCATCACCCGCTTCGGCCGCGTCGACGTGCTGGTCAACAATGCTGGCGTGCAGAAGGTGGCACCGGTCGAAACCTTTGCGGATGAAGACTGGCAGCGCATCGTCGCGGTCAGCCTCGACAGTGCCTTTCACGCCATCCGCACCACCCTGCCGGGCATGACCGAACGCGGCTGGGGTCGCATCATCAACATCGCCTCGGCGCACGGTCTGCGCGCGTCCCCCTACAAATCGGCTTATGTGGCCACCAAGCATGCCGTAGTGGGCCTCACCAAGACTGTGGCGCTGGAAGCGGCCGAGAAGGGCGTCACCGTCAATGCCATCTGCCCGGGCTATGTCTGGACCCCTCTGGTGGCCAGGCAAGTCGCTGACCAGGCCAAGGTGCACGGGCTCTCCGAGGAGCAGGTGATCCGGCAGGTCATCCTTGCACCGCAACCGACCAAGCAATTCGTGCAGCCCGAAGAGATCGCCGAAATGGCCGCCTATCTCTGCTCGGATTGGGCGCGCTCGATCACCGGTGCCACCATTTCCATCGATGGGGGTTGGACCGCCAAATGAGTTCACCCGATATCATCCTGTCTGCCCGGCAGTTGACCAAGCATTTCTCCGGCTTCACCGCCGTCAACAGTGTCGATCTTGATGTCGAGCGCGGCACCATCCATGCGCTGATCGGCCCCAACGGCGCGGGCAAGACCACCTGCTTCAACCTGCTCACAAAATTCCTGCAGCCCAGTGCCGGGACCATTCACTTCAACGGCCGCGACATTACCCGCCTTGCGCCCGCTGCCATTGCCCGGCTGGGCGTGGTTCGCTCCTTCCAAATTTCGGCGGTGTTTCCGCGCATGAGCGTGCTCGAAAATGTCCGCATCGCGCTGCAGCGTCGTCGCGGCGACAGCTTCGACTTCTGGCGCAACCAGAAGGTACTCAACGATTATGACGCCGAGGCGCGCGAACGCGTCGAAGAGGTCGGGCTGACCGAGTTCATCGGCGAGATGGCGGGCGAATTGAGCTATGGCCGCAAGCGGGCGCTCGAAATCGCCACCACCCTCGCCCTCGAACCGGAAATGCTGCTGCTCGACGAACCCATGGCCGGCATGGCGCAGGAAGATGTCTCCCGTATCTCGGCGCTGATCCGCCGCATCTCGGCCAAGCGCACCATTCTGATGGTCGAGCACAATCTTTCAGTCGTCGCCGACCTCTCGGACAAGATCACCGTGCTGGCCCGTGGCGAGGTGCTGGCCGAAGGCCCTTATGAAACCGTCTCCAAGGACCCGCGTGTCATTGAGGCCTATATCGGAGCCGGTCATGGCTGAAGCCGCCCGCAAGACTGAATTCGCCACCGCCGCCCTGGCGGTCCGCGACCTTCAGGCCTGGTATGACGAAAGCCATATCCTGCATGGCATCAATTTCGATGTCGCGCCGGGCGAGGTGGTGACCCTCTTGGGCCGCAATGGCGCGGGCAAGACCACGACCCTGCGCGCCATCATGGGCCTCATCGCCAAGCGCACCGGTTCGGTGCAGTTCGAGGGCCGCGAGCTCATCAACCTGCCCGCCCGCGCCATCGCCAAGGCCGGCATTGCCTTCTGCCCCGAGGAACGCGGCATCTTCTCATCCCTCTCGGTGGACGAGAACCTGATGTTGCCGCCAGTGATAAAGCCGGGTGGGCTCAGCCGTGAAGACGTGCTGACCATGTTCCCGAACCTGCGCGAGCGCCTCACCAGCCAGGGCACCAAGCTGTCGGGCGGTGAACAGCAGATGCTGGCCATTGCCCGCATCCTGCGCACCGGCGCCAAATTCCTGCTTCTGGACGAACCCACCGAGGGCTTGGCCCCGGTCATCGTGCAGCAGATTGGCCGCACGCTGGCCACGCTCAAGCAACAGGGCTTCACGATCGTCTTGGTCGAACAGAATTTTCATTTCGCCGCCTCGGTCGCCGATCGCCACTACGTGGTCGAGCAGGGCCGAGTCATCGACATGATCCCCAATACCGAGATCCAGACCAATCTGGGCAAGCTGCACGCCTATCTGGGCGTGTGAGGAAACCGGTCCGGGAGAGGACCGCTTAGGAGGAGAGAACCATGAACTTCAAGACTGCAACCCTGGCAGGCCTTGCCGCCATGCTGATGGCGGGTTCCGCCATGGCCGTCGACATCAAGCTGGGCGTGCTCAATGACCGCTCCGGCATTTATGCCGATCTTTCCGGCGAAGGCTCGGTCGTTGCGGCCCGCATGGCCATCGAGGATTTCGAGGCCGCCGCCAAGGGCATCAATGTCGAAGTCATCTCGGCTGACCACCAGAACAAGCCTGATGTGGCCTCGACCATTGCCCGGCAGTGGTATGACGAGGAAGGCGTCGACGTGATCGTGGACGTGCCGACCTCATCGGCGGCGCTGGCCGTCAACGAGATCACCCGCGAAAAAGGCAAGATCTTCCTCAATTCCGGCGCCGCATCGACCGATCTCACCGGCGCGCAGTGCGCTCCGGGCACGGCCCACTGGACCTATGACACCTACGCTTTGGCCAATGGCACGGGCAAGGCCATGGTCGATAACGGCTACAAGAACTGGTACTTCCTCACCGCCGACTACGCCTTTGGCCATTCGCTTGAGGAAAACACCACGAAGGTCGTCGAGGCTTCCGGCGGCACTGTCGTCGGTTCGGTCCGGCATCCCTTCCCCGGCACCGATTTCTCGTCCTTCCTCCTGCAGGCCCAGGCCTCGGGTGCTGACGTGATCGGTCTCGCCAATGCCGGTGGCGACACTGTCAACTCGATCAAGCAGGCCGCCGAATTCGGCATCACCCAGGCCGGCCAGGCCCTGGCCGGGCTGCTGATCTTCATCACCGATGTGCACGCGCTCGGTCTTGAAACCGCTCAGGGTCTCGTGCTGACCGAGGCCTTCTACTGGGATCTCAACGACGATACCCGTGCCTGGTCCGAACGCTTCTCGGCTGAAATGGGTGGCTCCAAGCCCACCATGGTGCATGCCGGCGTCTATTCGGCCGTCACCCATTATCTCAAGGGTGTGGACGCCACGGACAGCAAGGACACCGAAGCGGTCATGGACTGGATGAAGTCCAATCCGTCACAGGATCAGGTGTTCGGCGAGGGCGAGCTGCGTGCCGACGGCCGGCACATCCATGACATGTATCTGTTCCAGGTGAAGTCGCCGGCCGAATCCAGCGGTGATTGGGACTATTACAAGCTCCTCGCCACCATTCCGGCCGAGGTCGCTTTCCGTCCGCTCGAAGACGGCGGCTGCGCCCTCGTTGAGTAGTTCATAATCCGTTCATTTTGGGTGTCCTGGCCCGGGGCCAGGACACCTCCCTCATCCGGTTGGCGAAAGACAGATCATGTTCGAGCTCCTGGGAATTCCCCCCCAAGCCCTGTTCGGCCAGCTCCTTCTGGGGCTGATCAACGGCTCCTTCTACGCCCTGCTCAGCCTCGGCCTGGCGGTCATTTTCGGCCTGCTCAACATCATCAATTTCAGCCACGGGGCCCAATATATGATGGGCGCCTTCGTCGCCTGGATGGGCCTGACCTGGCTCGGCATCCCCTATTGGGGCGCCCTTCTCATCGTGCCACTGGTGGTCGGCGCCACCGGCGTCGCCATCGAACGATTAATGATTTCAAGGCTTTACCATCTCGACCATCTTTATGGCCTGCTGCTGACCTTCGGCCTCGCGCTGATCATCCAGGGGCTGTTCCGGAACCAGTTCGGCGTGTCGGGACTGCCCTATTCCATTCCGCCCCAGCTTTCAGGCGGCACTAATCTGGGCTTCATGTTCCTGCCCAATTATCGCGGCTGGGTCGTGATCGCCTCTCTCATCGTCTGCTTCGGTACCTGGTTCGCCATCGAGCGCACGCGCCTGGGCGCCTATCTGCGCGCCGCCACCGAAAACCCGACCCTGGTCGGCGCCTTCGGCATCAACGTGCCGCGCATGATCACGCTAACCTACGGATTTGGCGTCGCTTTAGCCGCTTTTGCCGGGGTGCTCGCCGCCCCGATCTATTCGGTCAATCCCAATATGGGCGCCGACCTCATCATCGTGGTGTTCGCGGTCGTCGTCATCGGTGGCATGGGCTCGATCCTTGGCGCCATCCTTACCGGTTTCGGCCTCGGCATCGTCGAAGGCCTCACCAAGGTCTTCTATCCCGAAGCCTCGTCCGTCGCGATCTTCGTCATCATGGCCATCGTACTGCTGGTCAAGCCGGCCGGCCTCTTCGGAAGGACCGCATAAATGAGCGCCACCACCGAAACCAACTACTCCAGCGCCGCTGATGCCATGCCCATCGGCACGCCGCGCCACCACATCGTGATCTTCGCGGGCCTCTTGGTCCTGCTGCTGATTGCGCCCTTCATGCTCTACCCGGTCTTCATCATGAAGATCCTGTGCTTTGCACTCTTTGCCTCAGCCCTCAACCTGCTGCTGGGCTTTGGTGGGCTTCTCTCCTTTGGCCACGCCGCCTTCTTCGGCTCGGCCAGCTATGTCACCGCCCATGCCGCCAAGGTCTGGGGGCTAACGCCGGAAGTCGCCATCCTGCTCGGTACGGTCGCGGCCGCATTCCTGGGCCTCGTCATCGGCGCGCTGGCCATCCGCCGCCAGGGCATCTACTTCGCCATGGTGACCCTGGCTTTTGCCCAGATGATCTTCTTCTTCGCGCTACAGGCACCCTTTACCGGGGGCGAAGACGGTATCCAGGCGGTGCCACGCGGCAACCTCTTCGGCTTCATTCCTCTCGCCAATGACATGACACTCTATTTCGTCGTCCTTGCCATCGTGTTCGGCGGGCTCCTTGCGATCTACCGCATTATCCATTCGCCGTTCGGACAGGTCCTCAAGGCCATTCGCGACAATGAACCTCGCTCGATTTCGCTCGGATACAAGGTCAATCGCTACAAGCTGGCCGTCTTCGTCATGTCGGCGACCCTGGCCGGGCTGGCCGGATCGACCAAGGCGCTGGTGTTCCAGCTCGCCTCCCTGACCGATGTCTATTGGACCATGTCGGGCGAGGTGGTGCTGATGACCCTGCTGGGCGGCATGGGTACGATCTTCGGCCCCTTTGTCGGCGCCGCCGTCATCGTCACCATGCAGAACTACTTTGCCAGCTTCGGCGCCTGGGTGACGATCCTGCAAGGCACGATTTTCGTCATCAGCGTGTTGTTGTTCCGCGAAGGCATCATTGGCGTGATCTCACGCTGGATCAAGAAACCGCTCTAGGCGGGGACCTGGGCGTGTCGTTGCCAGCCAGTCTCATTCTAGGTCGTGGGCTGGGCCGAGAACCACGCGACCAGCTCGGCCGAATTGGCAACGCCGACCGATCGCGCCAGACGCAGCCGATGCGCTTCCACCGTGCGCCGCGACAGGCCGAGCTCGTGGGCTATGTCGGCATTGGTCTTGCCCTGTGCGACCAGCGTCAGAATCTGGCGTTGACGGCCGGTAAGTTTGAGCGTGGTTTCGGTCACGGGGCGGCTCATTGGCTCGAAGCAGTAAAGCGCCCCTGCAAACGGATCGCCGCGATCCTGCGACCGGCCATTAACCCGGCACCAGAACCGCCTGCCACCTGCCCCTGCCATGATGCGCTCGTCATAGTAGACGGCGCCGCCGGGAAGGTGATGGCGCCACATGTTCCCGGTGCGAACAAAATCTGCAACAGCCGGATAAAGCCGGGAAAAGCTGGCATCTATCAGCTCTTCTCGCCCATAGCCGAACAGGGCGGCAAATTCCGCGTTGCAGTCACGGATGATGCGGTGGGCCGCGAAAACCATCGGGACCGGAATGTCGGCAAGCGAGAATTTGAGCCCTGTCTGCATGCAGTAGAAATACGACTAACGCTGCTTGTCGGACAAGCCCTAGCGTCACCAAAACGACCCATCAAGGGAGGAGAAAACCATGCGAAAGCTTCGCTCGAGCGCGGCCGAAGCCCTGGCCGATGTCTTGGCCGATGGCATGACCATCATGTCCGGGGGCTTCGGTCTCTGCGGCATTCCCGAGGCACTGATCGAAGGCATTGAGGCCTCTGGCGCCAAGGGACTGACCGTGATCTCGAACAATGCCGGGGTCGATGGCATCGGCTTGGGGCGCCTGCTGGCTACCCGGCAAATCAAGAAGATGATTTCGTCCTATGTGGGCGAGAACAAGCTCTTTGCAGAACAATATCTATCCGGCGAACTCGAGCTCGAATTCAATCCCCAGGGCACGCTGGCTGAGCGTATTCGCGCCGGTGGCGCGGGCATTCCAGCCTTCTTCACCAAGACTGGTGTCGGCACACTGATTGCCGAGGGCAAGGAAGTCAGGCGCTTCGGCGAGGACGATTATGTGATGGAAACCGGGCTGGTGGCAGACGTTTCCATCGTCCACGCTTGGAGGGGCGATCACGAGGGCAATCTCGTCTACCGGATGACGGCGCGGAATTTCAATCCGATGATGGCCACGGCCGGCAAGGTGACCATCGCCGAGGTGGAAGAACTGGTCGAGACCGGGAGCCTCGACCCCGATCAGATTCATACGCCAGGCATTTTCGTTGACCGGCTGGTGCACGTCCCCAACCCGCAAAAGCACATTGAGCAACGCACTGTGCGGCAACGCAATGAGGAGGTGGCGTAATGGCCTGGACCCGCGACCAGATGGCGGCGCGCGCCGCCCGTGAACTCGAAGACGGCTTCTACGTTAATCTCGGCATCGGCATTCCGACACTTGTGGCCAACTACATTCCCGACGGAATGGATGTGCGCCTGCAGTCCGAAAACGGCATGCTCGGCATGGGACCCTTTCCTTATGCGGGTGAGGAAGACGCCGACCTCATCAATGCCGGCAAGCAGACCATCACGGCACTGCCCGAGACCAGCTTCTTTTCCAGCGCCGACAGTTTCGGCATGATCCGGGGCGGCCATATCGACCTCTCCATTCTGGGGGCCATGCAGGTCTCGGAGAGCGGCGATCTCGCCAACTGGATGATCCCGGGCAAGATGGTCAAGGGCATGGGTGGGGCCATGGATCTGGTCGCCGGGGTCAAGCGCGTGGTGGTGGTCATGGAACATGAAGCCAAGGGCCAAGCCAAGCTCTTGCGGGAATGCACCTTGCCCCTCACCGGCAAACGTGTGGCCGATCTGGTCATCACCGATCTCGGCGTCTTTTCCATCGCACGGCGCGGCGACACCGACATGCGGCTGATCGAGCTGGCGGATGGCGTGGGTGTGGATGAGATCACCGCCAAGACCGAGGCCCGCTTCACCGTAGCCCTCGAGGAGCAGGCTGCATGAGCAATATCGTCATTGTCGGCGCGGCCCGCACCCCGGTCGGCAGCTTCCTCGGCCCCCTGGGCTCCGTTCCCGCCCATGACCTGGGCGCCGTCGCGATCACGGCCGCCTTGCAGCGGGCCGGTGTTTCGCCGGAGGACGTCAACGAAGTCATCCTCGGTCAGGTGCTGACCGCGGGTGCCGGCCAAAACCCGGCACGCCAGGCCGCCATCAAGGCGGGCGTTCCCAAATCGGCTACAGCCTTCGGCATCAATCAGGTCTGCGGTTCGGGCCTGCGTGCCGTGGCTTTGGGCATGCAGCAGATCATGAGCGGCGATGCCGATGTCATTGTGGCTGGTGGGCAAGAATCGATGTCTCTCTCGCCGCATTGCCAGGTTCTGCGCGCCGGGACCAAGATGGGCAATGTGAGCCTGGTCGACACCATGATGTCAGACGGGCTGCTTGATGCCTTTGGCGGCTATCATATGGGCATCACCGCTGAGAACGTGGCCAGGCAATTTGGCATTGCCCGCGACCAACAGGATGCATTTGCCCTTGCGAGTCAGCAAAAGGCAGCTGCCGCCCAGGCCGCCGGGGACTTCCAGGATGAGATCGCACCAGTCAGCATCGAAACCCGCAAAGGCGCGGTCGTCGTCGATACCGATGATCACTTGCGTCCCGACACCAATGCCGAGACCCTCGCAAAGCTTCGCCCCGCATTCGACAAGGACGGCACGGTCACGGCCGGCAATGCCTCGGGCCTGAATGATGGTGCAGCGGCTTTGGTGTTGATGCGCGAAGAGGATGCCACGCGGCGCGGCCTCACCCCCCTTGCCCGCATTGCCAGTTGGGCGACGGCCGGTGTCGACCCGTCCATCATGGGCACGGGTCCGATTCCGGCCTCGCAAAGGGCATTGGCGAAAGCTGGCTGGACGATTGACGATCTGGACCGGGTGGAAGCCAATGAAGCGTTTGCGGCACAGGCCTGTGCGGTCAATGCCGGCATGGGTTGGAACCCCGAGATCGTCAATGTCAGCGGCGGCGCCATCGCGCTGGGTCATCCTATCGGAGCGTCGGGCGCACGCATCCTGGTTACGCTGCTGCATGAGCTGAAGCGCCATGGCCTTAGCAAGGGCCTGGCAACCCTATGCATCGGCGGTGGCATGGGTGTGGCGCTCTGCGTGGAGCGGTAGCATCTCTCGAAGGGTGGCGCTCCGGCACGGATAGGCCGGACGCCGCGGACATTGCGCCTCTCATCTTGTCGCCCGGCGCCGATATGGCTAAGCCTTGGCGGGCAAGGAGGGGATTATGGCTGCATCAGAGCTCTACGAAGTCATCGACGGCCGGTTTGCGCACAAGATCGTCGGTAATGCGCGTCTGGACGAGATCAGCACCGGCCATCGCTGGACCGAGGGCCCGGTGTGGTTCTCCGACCATGATGCCCTCTATTTTTCGGACATACCGAACCAGCGGGTGCACCGCTATCTGCCGCGGGATAATTCGGTCAGTGTCTTTTCAGAACCCTCCAACTACGCCAACGGCCACACACGAGACCGGCAGGGCAGGCTGATTTCCTGCGAACATGGGCCGCGTCGTGTGACCCGCACTGAACTCGACGGGACGCTCACCGTGCTCGCCGACAGCTTCGGTGGCAAGCGGCTCAACTCACCCAATGACGTGGTGGTCAAGTCCGACGGGTCGATCTGGTTCACCGACCCCACCTATGGCATTCGTTCGGACTATGAGGGTTACATGTCCGAGCCCGAGCAACCGGTGCGCGGCGTCTACCGCATCGACGGCCAGACCGGCGAGATCCGGCTGATGATTGGCGATTTTGCGCAGCCCAACGGGCTGGCCTTCTCACCGGACGAAAGGCGCCTTTACGTCGCCGATTCCGGCGCCAGTCACGACCCAGATGTGCCCCGCCATATCCGCGCCTTCCACCTGGAGCAGGACGGCCTGGCGGTGGTCGACCGGGGGCCGTTCGCCGTCATTGACAACGGCATTCCGGACGGCTTTCGCGTGGACACGGACGGCTGGATCTGGTGTTCAGCGGCAGATGGCGTGCATGTCTTTGATGACACCGGCAAGCTCTGCGGCAAGATTCGCGTTCCACAGGTGGTCTCCAACCTCACCTTTGGCGGGCCGCGTCGGAACCGGCTGTTCATCACCGCGACCACTTCCGTCTATGCCCTCTACGTCACGGCGCAGGGCGTGCAGACCCCCTGAGGCGGCTGTCGACCACTGTGCCCAGCAAGCGATCGGCCGACAGGGTGCCTCCACCATAGACGAGTAAGGCGAGCGCCATGGCGAACCAAGGCAGGTGGAAGTTCACCAGTCCATCGGGCACGGTCAGCTGGATGACGATCGTCATGCCCAGAATTCCCAGGGCGGCGAAACGCGTGCCCAGCCCCAGGACCAATAGAACCGGCAGGATGATTTCACCCAGTCCAGCCAGAAAGGCCATGGTTAGCGGTGCCGGATAGGCAATGGCCTGGCCGAACAGGTGCAGCCGGAATTCCTGTTCGAAGAGATAGCGCGCACCTGTCGACAGGTTGAGAAACCCATCCCATTTGGTCATCCCGGACCGCCAAAACGGGATGGCGAGAGCAATGCGCAATGCCAGAAGCGGCACGGCGGCCGGGACCGCGCCAAGGCCGTTGTCGAGCCGTTGCCAGAGCCGATACAAACCGTCGAAGATCATTTTGAAGCTCCTGCTTGCGAAACGGCAAAGGCGCCCAGCCCCGCCAGACCGACCAATGCCGCGCCGGGATCGAAATCGGGGAAGCTTGTCAAGACGGCTTCCGCGGCCTCACTCAAGGACTTCCCCTGCTGGACGAACTCAAGGAACGCTAAGTCTGCGGACGGAATAACGGTCACGCGAACATCCGCTGCCGGACGGGTAAGCAAGACGCATTCGCCTCCCTTCACCGCGGGGATCACTACTGGTCTGGCCTGGTGCGCCGACCATATGGTGCCGACAGGGAAGCGCGAGCGAAGGAAACGTGTCGGCGGCGCCAGCTGCAATATCACTTCGGCGAGCAGCTGCGGGGGGACCGCCCCAAGTTCGGCGACCTGCAGCGTAGCATGATCGGCCGCGTTGTAGGCGTCGCTCCAGGCCGCTTCCAGTCGCGCCACGTCGGCCAGATAAGGGACAGTGGAGGCTGGCGGAAATCCCGCCACAAAGTCCGGGAAGCTATCCCCGTAATGCAGCATGACCGGGCTTTGCGGCTTGTTCTCGCCAACATAGACCCGCGCCATTCCGGTGAAGAACTCTTCGCCGACCAGTTGCCGGGTCACCGGAAAGCGCGCGGCGACGGCCTCTACGAGACTGACATGCACATTGTTGCGATAGACCGCGAAGCGCTTGGCATCAGGCGTCCCGCGCGGCGACACAAGCCCCTGCGGCACAGGACGGCCGGGGTCGATCAGCGCAGTGGTGAACTGGCGCTGACTGGTCACGATGCCAGCCTCTGTTCAGCCGTTCCGGCAAGCACATCATCGACCAGCCGAACCTCGTCCATCAGCACATCGAAGCCGGGGACATTGTTATCCCACTCGATCAGCGTCGGCAGTGCACCAGTGCGCGCGATCGTGTGGCGATAGAGCGCGAAAACATCGGGACGCACGCGGCTCCCATGGGCGTCGATCAGCAGGCGCTCGCCGGCCTCGTCGGTGGTTTCGTCATATCCAGCCAGGTGGATTTCGCCCACATGTTCGATCGGGAAACGGTCAATATAGGCGTGGGGGTCAAGCCGATGATTGACCGCGGAAACCATGACATTATTGACGTCCAGCAACAGGCCGCAGCCGGTGCGGCGGACGATGGCGTCGAGGAAGTCCACTTCGTCAATCGTGCTTTCGGCAAACAATACATACGTCGACGGATTTTCGAGCAGCATGCGTCGCCCAAGCACCTGCTGGACCTGATCGACGTGATTGGCGACGCGATGAAGCGTCTCGGAAGTATAGGGAACCGGCAACAGGTCGTTGAAATAGCCTTCGTCATGACTGGACCATGCCAGGTGCTCGGAGAAGGATTCGGGCCGATATTGGTCAACCAACCGGCGCAAGCGCTGCAAGTGCTCCTGATCGAGAGCATTCTGTCCGCCAATTGACAGGCCGACACCATGCAGGGAAAGCGGATAGTGTTCGCAGATGGCGCCGAGATAGCGGTGCGGGGGACCGCCCTCACCCATGTAGTTTTCGGCATGAACCTCGAAGAAGCCCAGTTCCGGTTTGTCGGCGATGATCTGGGCGTAGTGCTGCGGCTTGAGACCAAGTCCGGGACGGGCGGGCAGACGATCGAACGACATGGGGGCCTCCTCGGGTGAAAGGCGGGAGGCTCGCAAGCCCCCCGTGGTGCTTGCTGCTGTTAGCTGGCCATGGGCAGGTCGCGATCGAGCGGCTCGAGCGAGCCCATGCGATCGCCCTCGATCATCATGGTTTCGCAGGTGCCGGCGGGCACGGCCTTCCAGGCATTGCCCTGATAATCGATAGTGGAAGTGCCGGCGCAGGTGGTACCGGGACCGGCAGCACAGTCATTGGCACCGGCGAGGGCCACGCCATAACATTTTTCGGTGGCAGCCATGGCATCGCCGCCCATGGCATCCTGGGCCAGGGCCGGGCCGCTGAGGGCGGCGGTCAGGGAAGCGGCGAGTGCGAAGGTGGACAGGCGGTTCATTGAGACTCTCCTCTGTTGAGGAACCCTTGCGGTTCCAACACGAGGTCATTCGCTCAATGCCCAGGGAGGTTACGTGTTCACGCGCTCGTGAACAACAAAACACCGACGCCAGGAAATGGCGCCGGCTTGCAATCATTTGGTTATGAAAGAACGGGGCCGGATCAGATCCAGTATGGGGTCACGCCATAGTAGTCATAGACGCGGCGTCCATTCTCGGCTGTCCAGAAGTTGTCGTCCTCGGTCTCGTAGCGTGGGGCGCCCTCGAGTTGATCCTTGGTGACGTCGACCCGGTAGCCACCCAGGTTTTCATCGTAGTCCAGCTTTGACCACGGCAGCGGATAGTGATCGTGGCCGATCCCCATGAAGCCGCCAAAACTCAGAACGGCATAGGAAACCTTGCCACCGCGCTTTTCGACCAGAATACGTTCGATCGAGCCGATATGCTCGCCATTGGGATCGAAAACCTTGGTCCCCTCGACCTTGTCAGAGGCGATCAGGTCATGGGTCTCTTTGACGTCAGCCGTGGCGACGCGCTTGTCATCATAGGCCATATTGTCCTCCTTGCTTGGGGTGTGCAGGCAGAACGCAGGGCCCAGGGACTGGTTTCGAACGAAGTCCAAATGTGATCAGGCGACAAGCCGGGGCCGAGTTCGCGGCCGGGGGCCATGCTCGGCGAGGTAGGAGATGAGGGCCTCGATCAGCAGTGGTCGGGAAATCCCATAGCCCTGCGCAAAGTCCACCATCCCGGTCTTCTTGAGCGCGTCAAGGCGCTCTTGGGTTTCCACGCCCTCCACAACCAGCGAGCGGCCGGACGCCTGAACCAGGTCGATGGCATGCGCCAGCATGTTTGACATGACCGAATGATCTGGCGCCATGGCGAATGAGCGATCGAGTTTGACGCCATCGACGGAGAGCGCCGCCAGATTGTGCATCGATGAGTAGCCGGCGCCGAAATCGTCAATATAGACCTTGAGCCCGGCCGCCTGCAGTCGCTCTATTTCCACCTGCGCGGTTTCGGGGCGAATTTCGGCGGTCTCGACTAGTTCAACGACGACATCAAAGGGGGAAGCCTCGGTCAGGAAGGGAGCAAAGATCGGAAGCAGGCGCCTGGCATCCAGATCCTGGGGAAAGATATTGAAGTTGACCTGAAGGTTCACACCCTGGGGCAAACGCGATTTCAGGTCGGCCAGCGCCTGCGCTACCACCATGCCTGTAAAACGCTCGGTAAGACCTTGCTTTTCGATGATTGGCAGAAAGCGGTCGGGTGGGACAATCGTGCCGTCCACGTCGCGCCAACGCGCCAAGACTTCACAGCCATCGACGATGCCGGTTCGCAGATTGAGCAGAGGCTGATAGGCGCAGATCACCGATCCCTTGTCGAGCCGGCGCAGAAAGCGCGCTTCAAAGGACCAATACCGCTGGATGAGGCGATGGACCTGCTGTGCGACCCAGGCAGCAAGGACTGCGGCCACCAGCAGAATGACCCCGACCGTTGCCCAGCCGAGACCGAACAACTGGGTGAGGTAGCTCCGGCTGGCAACACAGTGAATGCCACCGGCGTCGCAGGACAACTCGTGGAATACGCCCGAGAGCAATGCGCCAAAGGCGGGCCCGTCAGAACTGACAGCATTGGCGTAAATCCCGGCGGTCCCGTCGCGATGACTCCAAAGCTCATCGCTGAATCGAAAGACCAGTTCCTGTTCCATCCAGCGGGGACCGATAGCAGGCAGGGTCTGAAGCGGCACGACCATTGCCAGGGGCCCGCGTTGGGCCAGAGTGCCCGTCATCCCCTCAAGTCCGAGAAAGCCGAGGTCGCGGTCAACCCAGAAGGTCATGGCGAAAGCGTTGTCGGGGTAAACGTCCGGTTCGCCCAGCACCTCTGGACGTTGGAGCCGGCCCGAATTGACGGAGCATTGTACCACTCCATCTGGCGCATAAAGCAGTTCGTTGATGCCATCGGGCAAAAAGGCGATCCGGCGCAACTCTTCAAGGAAAGCCGCTGAGCACGGCGGCTGCGTCAGGCGGCGGTCCATCTCGTCGAAGGTTGCGAGGACATTGGTCCGCAACCGCTCGTAGCCTTCAAGGCTGCGCTGTGTTTCCGCTCGCATGTTGAGAGAAACCTGCTCGGCCACGATCCAGCTTGCAACGCCAAGCAGGCCGACAAAAGCCACGACCCACAGCACAGCCTGAAGGCCACGCTGGTGGGTTCCGGATACCAAGATGCCGATCAGACGGCCCATCCGTGCTCCCTCCGCACTTTCCCTTATGGGTGAGAACTTCTCAAGAGCGGGTTAAGGGCCTGCGCTGGCCCCGGAAAGCGGAACTTGCCCGGTGGCTGCGGCATTGAGGTCACAGATGAAACAGTCTCCACACCACCCAAGGAGAGGATGATGGTCTTCGACACTCTGAAAGAGCGCATGGGCGGCAAGGACAATCTGAACCCCATGCAGATCGCCCACCACCCCCTGTTCACCGCGCGCGACAAGCTCGCACTGCTCAACCAGCTCAAGGCGGAGGCGACTGGAGCCGAAGCGGAAGGACCGCGCGTCGCCTACGAGCCTGAAGAAATCGACCGCGCAATCGCCGAGGTTCGAGAGGGTGTGCAGAATGCCGTCGGCACCGATACCGTGCTCAAGGGGGATTACTGATGGCCGAGCCAAAGGACAAGCGCGCGCCCAAGGTCGCCGAGGTCGACTATCTGGTTGATGAGAACTCTGCCCGGCTGGACGTGCCGGATGGCTCCGGCCTCAAGGTCGCCAATGAGCACGACAAGACCGTGGGGTCGACCGGGCCCACCAATTGGTGGCTCTATGGGCTGGGTGCCTTGGCGATCATCGTCGCCATCCTGCTCATCCTACAGGTGTTCTCTGGGGCACCCGGCACCGACATGCGCCCCAATTCGCCGACATCAGAGCCCGTAGTCGAGCCCGTAATCGAATAGAAACGCGGCCCGTGAGCCGCGTTTCAGGAGATTGATTGTCGGGATCAGCCGCGGATGGGCGAGAGCTGAATTTCAACGCGGCGGTTCTGCGCGCGCCCGGCTTCGGTGGCGTTCGACGCGATCGGGGACGTCTCGCCCTTGCCCTCGATGTAGAAGCGGCGCTGGTCGATGCCCTGATTGGCCAGGATAGTGGCCACCGAAACCGCGCGACGCTGGCTGAGCGCCAGGTTGTAGGCATCATCGCCCTGGCTGTCGGTGTGGCCGTAGACGTCGACGATAGTCTTGTCGAATTTCTTGAGCACCAGCGCAACGGATACCAGGGTCTGGTTGAACTGCGGCTGAACGGTGGACTGGTCGGTGGCGAAGGTGATGTTGGAGGGCATGTTGAGAATGATCTGGTCGCCCACGCGGGTTACGGACACGCCAGTGCCCTGAAGCTGCGCACGCAGTTCGGCTTCCTGCTGATCCATGTAATTACCGATGGCAGCGCCGGTCAGACCGCCGACGCCCGCGCCGATCAGTGCGCCAACGCGCGGATCACCGCCAACGGCGGCGCCAACGATGGCGCCTGCCACGGCACCGCCGCCTGCACCCAGGAGCGTGCCGCCAGCCGTGTTGGAAAGCTGGGACTGCCCGGTATAGGGATTGGTGGTGGTGCAGGCGCTAAGCGCCAGGGTCGCGGCAAGGGCGACGAGAACCTTCGACTTCATATGCTTCCCCCAAAAGGATTCGCGGTTGGTGGCCTTGTGTTGCCCCTGAATAAGGCAGGAGCGTGATGAGGGAAAGGGGATGAATGGGAGATGAATGCCAACTGCCACGCTCTGATTGCACAACAATTGTGCAACCACCACTTTTGTTCAAAAAAGCATCTATATTAAGAGTTGTTTATCCACTACCAGATCAAATAAGCCCGATATGGGAGCCTCGGATGACAACTGCTCTGGACTCTGTCGACATTGACGCCGCCCTGGGCAGCCTGATCAACCTCTCAGGCAAGATGCGCATGTTGTCCCATCGCGCGGCCCTGTTCGCCATGCTGATTTCCACCAAAGGCACTGCGGGGCAAGCCTATCTCGCGTCCTATGACGAGGCGACGCGCGAGTTCAGCGACATCTTTCAGGCGATTTGCCGCGGACACGACGCTCTCGGAATTCCTGCGCGGGCTGTGGAGGAATTGGCGGCCCAGGGCGCCATAGACGATGCCATTCGCATCCCGATCCAGACCTTTCTGGGCCAGACGACGACGCTGCGGACCAATCTGGAAACGGGAAATGCTTCCGGCGCCGAGGTGGAAAAGCTCGTCGACCTTGTGGCCGGTGATCTGCTCAGTGCGCTCAACCGGCTCACGGCCGCCGTCAGTGCCTGTCTCAAGGCGCGCATGGGGTCGCGCCAGGCGCAGTCCGAACAAACGCGCGTGGCCATGCTGCGGGCGGTCGGGTCGATCAGTGATGTGAGCATGAAGGTCAAGCTCATCTCGCTCAACGCAACCATCGAAGCGGCACGTGCCGGCCCCTATGGGAAGAGCTTCGGCGTTATTGCGGCAGAAATCCGGACATTGAGTGAGGACGCCGCCCGTTCCGCTCAAGGTCTCCGTGACCAGATGGAACGCACCGCCTGATCAGGCATTCGCCCAACCGGCATCGACCAGAAATTGCTGGCCGGTGATCATCTTGCTGTCGTCCGAGGCCAGGAACAGGGCCATGCGCGCACAATCGTCAGGCGTCACGTGGCCGGATAGCGCCTGCTGCGCCTCGATCTGCTGCAGTCCACCCGGCTTGATCCAGAGATCGAGCTGGCGCTGGGTGATCACCGCGCCCGGCACAAGTGAATTGACGCGAATGGCCGCGCGCCCCAGTTCGCGCGCCATGGAGCGGGTCAATCCGTGGGCGGCTGCCTTGGCGGTTTCATAGATCGGCAGGCTCGGGGTCATGATCATCCAGCTGATCGACCCATAGTTGATCACCGAGCCACGTCCGGCCTTGGCCATTCCGGGTGCCACCGCCTGAATCGCGAAGAAGGCATGCTTGAGGTTGACCGCCATCCGCTGGTCCCACTCGTCCGGCGTGACCTCATTCCACTGGTGCCGTTGATCGTGGGCCGCATTGTTGACCAGAACCAGGGCGTCGCCATGCTGTTCGGCAAAGCGCGCAATGGCAGCCTGGTAGGCGGCGATGTCGGTAACGTCGCATGCGATGAATCGGGCGGCCTGCCCGGCGGCTACGAGTTCTGCCGCCAGGTTCTCGCCGGCCTCTTTGGCGATGTCGACAAAACCCACTCTGGCACCCTGTGCCGCAAAGGCACGAACCATGGCTTCGCCAATCCCCGATGCGCCGCCGGAAATGACAACCGGGCAATCCTTCAGGCTTGGGTAAGTCGCAAAATCAGTCATGTCTGGTTCCGAGGCAAGTCAGGCATGGCGGCTATATAGACCGACCCGCGACGCAGTTCGCAACCAATTTCTGACGTACGTACGTCAAATCTGAGCCACGACGCGACCTCATTGGAGAGCGACCGCTATCTTGCTAGCGCAAGCGCTCGACCGAAGGAGCCATGCTGTGCGGACTGACCTCGCGACGCTCGACGTTTTCGAGCAGGTGCATGATCTTGTCCACATTGGCCAGATGCCGCTGTTCCATGGAGAAGTTGAAAGTCACATAGTCGCGGCTGGGGCAGAAGGTGCAGATGTTCACCTCCGAATGCCAGGCGCCACAATAGAGCGGTTCGACCATGCCATGGGTCATGGGCCCATAGGTGCGGTGTGGTGGCACCAGCGTGAGGACAATGTGATTGCCTCCATTGAATCGCCAGAAGCGCTTGTTGGGCAGAAAGGGGAAGACGCGATTGACCGCGCGCATCGCCTTGAACATCGAGTTGATAACGGCCTGGAAGGAAGTGATGTCCTTCTGCTCGATGCCGGCCACGGTGTTGTCGACCGCGCGCACGTAGTCGACAAAATCCTCCATGACGGTGAACTTGGCTTCCAGCGCGCGGACGCGGAAGAAGTCGTCATCGGTATTGTTCCGCTTGGTGTCGAGCATGGTGTAGTTGGCGCCGATCACCTTCTTGCTCATCGTTTTTTCCTCGCCTTCACCATTGAGGGCGTGGGTGACGAGGGCAAACATCAGCGACCGCTGACGGACGCCGAGCTTGTTGGCGAGCTGGCGCAGGCGATGACGCTCAATGGCAAGTGTCCTGAAGCCCCAAGGCTTTTCCTGAGGCGCCAGGATGTTGGCGAGAACCAGATAGATCAGCGTGGTCAGGCCGCCGCGCAGCGCGCTTCGTATCCGGTCGGACCAGGGAAGCTTGTTGGACTTGTCCGATTGCACGCCATGACCCGCAGCGGCGGAGCGGGTCAGAAGGGCCGAGTCGGACCCTTCCAGCAAAGCGTGGCTGGACCGCACCTGCAGGATGGCCGCCCGCCCCTGGCTGTCCGGACCATCGCGGCGAACCGCGGCCATGACACGGAACAGCGGCAAGTCTTCACGCTCGAAAATGTCGGACGACTTGCTCAGCCATTTGTCAGGATAGCCGTCGAACTCATCGACCATTTCCACTGAAGTGATGGCGTCCAGAAGGTGCTTCGGAAAAGGTTGACCCGGTTGGGCGCCGACAAAGCCATGGGTCAGTTGTGGCGCCAGGGCGACCATTTCTGCAACCATGTTGCCGAGGCGGTCCTTGTCGTAACTCTGGGTGGAAAAGGCCGTGAAGAAGACCGTGTCCCGCCCCTTGTACAAGAACCATTGGAAATCAGTGAACAGCGCCTGCGGATTGCGTTCCACAGCGGCACGCGCCAGGACCATGGCGTCGGTGTGCTCACCGGCAAAACTGGAAGACGAAAAGCTCTTCACTGCAACACCCCCTCATTCCCTCCCCCGAGGAATTTGATCTAAGCGCAGTCTAAACAATGTATCAACAAGTTCACCAAGGTCCGGTTAACTTGGCTGCGGACCTTTCGAATGGGCGTGCTGGGTCTGCCGCTGGCTGGCCCGGGTGGTTGGCAGAAGCCGCGGCTTATTTTAGAATGGCTCTCAAGTTTGCCGGTGGGCTCAATGCCGGCAAGGGTTTAGGCCCATCAGCGCGTCGAATTGACCTATGTCAATGTGGCTGCGCGGAGAATAGGTAGAGCATGAAAGAGCCCGGATCGGCTGGCTTGCCGCTCCCATGCTCACAAAGGATCGGCCCCATGGACTATCGCGGAATTTTCGAGGAAGCAGTGGACACGCTGCGGGCGGAGAAGCGCTATCGTGTCTTTGCGGACCTCGAGCGGATCGCTGGCCGGTTCCCCAAAGCGGTCTACCGCGACGATGCGGACAATGCCCGTGAGATCACCATCTGGTGCTCCAACGACTATCTGGGCATGGGCCAGCACGACAAGGTCGTAAAGGCCATGCAGGAGACCGCCGCGACCATGGGTGTGGGCGCTGGCGGAACCCGCAATATTTCGGGCACCAACCGGCCGTTGGTCGAGCTGGAGCGTTCGCTCGCCGACCTCCACCGCAAGGAAGCCGCGCTGGTATTCACCTCCGGCTTCGTGTCCAACGAGGCGGCGATCTCCACAATCGCCCGGCTGCTGCCGGACTGCATCATATTCTCCGACCAGCTCAACCATGCCTCCATGATCCAGGGCGTCCGCCAGAGCGGCATGGAAAAGAAGATTTTCCGGCACAATGACGTGGCGCACTTGCGCGAACTGCTGAGCCAGGTAGATCGCAAGCGTCCCAAGCTGATCGCCTTCGAGTCGGTCTATTCGATGGATGGCGATGTGGCGCCGATCAAGGAAATCTGCGATCTCGCCGAAGAATTCGGCGCCCTGACCTATATCGATGAAGTCCATGCCGTGGGCATGTATGGCCCCCGCGGCGGCGGCATCGCCGAACGGGAAGGGCTGATGGACCGGATCGACGTGATCGAGGGGACCCTGGCCAAGGGCTTCGGTGTCATGGGTGGCTATATCGCCGCCAACCGCTCCATTATTGACGCCGTGCGCTCCTACGCGCCCGAGTTCATCTTCACCACTGCCCTGCCCCCGGCCCTCTGCGCTGCGGCGCGTGCCTCGATCGAGCATCTGAAGGGCAATGGCGAGGAGCGGCAGATGCATCAGCGCCAGGCGCGCCTGACTAAGGCGATCCTGGCTGATGCCGGCCTGCCTGTGATGGAGACCGACACCCATATCGTGCCGCTGATCGTGGGCGACGCCCGCGCCGTCAAGGCCGCCAGCGACATGCTGCTGGACAAGCACAATATCTACATCCAGCCAATCAACTACCCGACCGTGCCCAAGGGCACAGAACGGCTCCGGATCACCCCGACGCCGCTCCATAGCGACGAGATGATCTTTGAGCTGCGCCATGCACTGGTGAGCGTCTGGACGAGCCTGGAACTGCCGCGCGAAAGAGCCGACGCTGCAATTACCGCCAGCAAGTTGACCAGCGGCGACCTCACCCTGCCCAATCTGGGCGGCTAGGCGCCAATATTCGGTCAGCAGCGCGATGGGCCGAACCCGGCGTTGGCGGCATAGCCTTCCGGTATCACTCAGGCTGGGGCCGTGCTATCGCCAGGATGGCGAAGCTTTCCAATAATTCATGCAGGTTACAGCAAGATAAGTTGGTTGCGGCCTGATGCTCATGCACCTTCTGGGGCACTGACATCAGGAGCATCAGCATGACCGAGAGCGCCGCAAGTGAGCGATATGACGGTGTAACCATCGGCTTGCACTGGTTAAGTGCCATCCTGGTGCTTGCGCTATTCGGGTCGGCCATGGCGTGGACCTATCTGCCGCGCGAAATGGGCCTGCGTTGGCTGACGGGCATACATGTATCGCTGGGCGTGGCGCTCACTTTCGCTGTCATTGCCCGGCTGACCTGGCGCCTGACCGCAGGGCGCCGCCTCCACTCTGTGCCAAGCACACCGCTCGCTCATGTGGCGGCACGCATTGTACATATGGCCCTTTATGGTCTGCTGCTGATTCAGATAGGCCTAGGCTTTGGAATTGAATGGCTCGGGGGCAGCCCGATTTCGCTGTTCGGACTAGTCGACCTGCCGAGCCCGTTTGCGGCCTCGCGAGAGTTGAGCAGCCGGCTCGAAAGCGTTCACGGTCTTGTCGCCTGGATGATGATGGCGCTGGTGGGTGGCCACGCCGCAGCGGCCCTCTGGCATCATTATGCAGCCAGAGATAGCGTCATGACACGAATGATCCCGCGCCTGAGGCGGTCCGCCACCAGCCTGCCCGGCGCTGCGGCTGACTAGAGGCGCGATGCGAATGCCGGTCCGGCTTTGATCGACGTCAAAACCTGGCCGCAGTTGGCGGCCCATACTCCCTCTGCAACGGGGAGTGTGTGCCATGTCCATCCTCATCGTGTATGACAGCATTTTCGGCAATACAGCCCAGATCGCGCGGGCGATGGCTGACGCCTTGACCAGCTCCCATGAGGTGAAACTGGCTTCAGTCCAGGAAGCGCGCGATATCGACCTGTCCGGCGTTGACCTGCTGATCGTGGGGTCGCCGACCCGCGGCTTTCGTCCGACACCGGAGATCCAGGAATTCGCGTCGCGGCCCGATCTGTCCGGGCGGGCGGCGGCGTTTGATACGCGGATCGACCTTGATACCATTCATCCGGCACCCCTGCGCTGGGTGGTCAGCGCAGGGGGTTATGCCGCCGAAAGACTCTCCGGCGAGTTGCGGGATCAGGGGTGTACCCTCGTTGGCGAACCGGCGGGGTTCGTCGTTCTGGGTCAGGAGGGGCCGCTCAAGGATGGAGAAGCCGAACGCGCCGCCGCCTGGGCACGCGATCTCGTGGCGGCGCCCCCGACATCCTGACCCGCCAGCTTCAACTGGTTAAGACGATCCGCATCAGGTCGGCCGTGTTCCGTGCGCCCAGCTTTTCCATCACGCGAGCCCGGTGCACTTCGATGGTGCGGGGCGAAATCCCCAGCTCCCGGCCAGCCTCCTTGTTGGATTGTCCATTGGTGATCAATTGCAGCACCTCTCGCTCCCGGGGCGTGAGTTGGGAAAATCCGCGCACCTCGACCGGGCGTCCCCCGGCCTGCATCGCCCCAAGATGAACATCCTTGCGCAGGGCATCCCGCACCACGGTCAGCAACAACTCGCTATCGATCGGCTTGCTCAATACGTCGGTAGCACCCAGCTTCATTGCTGTAACTGCCGCCTCCAGGTGTGGCTCGTTGGCCAGCATCACCACCGGCGCCCCGGTGCGGAGGTCCTTGATCCGCCGCAATAGCGTGAGGCCGCTCTCCTCGCCCTGAAAGATGTTGATCACCGCCACATCGGGCCGTCGGCGTTCCAGTCCGGCGACGAAATGCGCTGGTTCGAGCGAAAAGATCGTCTGGAACCCCTCAAGCCGAAACAACACGCTGAGTGCTTCGCAGGTCCCTGCGTCCGGATCCACGATGTGAACCAATCGGTCCCGATTGAGAAATGCGTGGTAGTAGGAATGCGTGTTCATGCCATAGCCCCTTTCCGGCAAGTTCCCGTTCTGGCCGGACGCCAGGGCGCAAGCTTTCGCTTGGCGGAAACAGCATGCTCCCGCCCCGCTGCACCTCTGCCCAGGTGTCCAGCAAGTGTAGTTTGCTCTAAGTGGTGGCGCCGTCCGATACGGAGAAGCCGTAGGATGGACTACCTAGCGATTAGGTATAAATTCATTGTACGATTAGTCAATGAACTTATTCCTATTTCCTGAAAGAGGAAAAGGCCGGCAACGCGGCCGGCCTTGCGAAGACATAACGGATCAGGCCTTGCCGTTGGCGCGAAGGGCGTCCCGGATCTCGGTGAGCAGCACTTCCTCTCGAGATGGAGCAGGCGTTTCTTCAATGGGCTCCTTAGCCGCCTCGCGCTTCATGGAGTTGATGCCCTTGACCACCATGAAGAGCACAAAGGCGATAATGGTGAACTTGACCACGGCGTTGATGAACAGGCCGATATTGAGCGTAGCGACGCCCGCTTCATTGGCGGCGGCAACGGAGGGCACCGGGACATCATTGGGATTGGAGAGGACAATAAACAGGTTCGAGAAGTCGATGCCGCCGATGACCAACCCAATCAAGGGCATGAAGATGTCATCGACGATGGACGACACGATGGCACCAAAGGCAGCGCCGATGATCACGCCAATGGCCAGGTCGATCATATTGCCCTTGACGGCAAAATCCCGGAACTCCTTGAAGACGCTCATTTTGTACCCTCTCTTGCTGCAGGCATCGCCCCACTCCGGCGTTCGCCCTGATTAACCACGGTTAACGATTGACCGGGATTTTGCCCAAATGCAATGGGCCCAAGGGCGTGCTTGCGCTGCGAGGACGTGAGGTCGATAAGGTCAGCAGACCCTGTCGCATATTGCACCAATCAGATGAGCCTGTTCGACAACGATCCGACGAGCGCCATTGCCCTGGCCATCGACCATATTCCGCAAGGCGTTGCCGTGTTTGACGCCGGGCTGCGCCTGGTTGCCTCCAACCAGCGCTACAACACCCTGCTCGAACTGCCCCAGGACCTGACCCGCCCTGGTTCGGCCCTGTTCGACATTGCCCTGTTCATGGGGGAGCGCGGCGATCTGGGGCCTGGCGACGCTGCACAATTGGCGATCGAACGCATCAAGGTACTGACGGCCGCTCCAACCACGGTAACCCAGCGCGTTGGCCAGGCCGGACAGACCCTTGAATTCCACTCCAGCCGGCTACCCAATGGCGGCCTCGTCATCAGCTTTTCGGACGTGACCGCAAGGGTCCACGCCGAACACCAGCTCGAGCAAATCAACCAGACGCTGGAGCGTCGGGTGGAAGAACGCACGGCGGCACTCAAGCAGGTGAATACAGAGCTGGAAGCGGCGCGGGCCAAGGCCGACGCGTCCAATCACGACAAAACCCGCTTTCTGGCGGCTGCCAGCCATGACCTGCTGCAGCCGCTGAATGCAGCGCGGCTCTACACCTCGACGCTGATCGAGCGTGCCAAGTCCACCGGCTTTGCCGAACTGGCCAATTCGATTGAGGCGTCCCTGACAGCGGTGGAAGACATCATGTCGGCGCTGCTCGACATTTCACGGATCGACAGCGGCGCTCTCAAACCGGCGCCAGCGCCCATCCAGGCGCAGGACCTTCTTAAAAAGACTGAGGTCGAGTTTGCGCCCATGGCGCGCGAGCGCTCCATTGCCCTCAGAATCGTGCCAACAAAGGCCACACTGCTGGCAGACCGCTCCCTGGTCGGTCGTATCGTCCAGAACCTGGTATCCAACGCCATCAAATATACGCCCGTCGGCGGCAAGGTCCTGGTGGGTGTGCGCAAGCGTGGCAATCGCTGGCGGCTTGATGTCATCGACACCGGCATAGGCTTCAACAAGGACCAGCACCGACTGGTCTTCGCCGAATTCTCGCGGCTGGAGCGCGGCGCGCGCATGGCGCAGGGCCTGGGGCTGGGCTTGTCGATCGTTCAGCGCCTCGTCACCGCGCTCGGCCTGACACTGGAGCTGGACAGCCGCGAGGGGCACGGATCGCGCTTCTCGCTTTATCTGCCCGCGGTACGCAACGCGCGGCCGGCCAATAGCCAGGAGGCTGCGGCGCCCGAACCCAGCTATGGCACGCTCAACCTCAAGGTGTTGTGTGTGGACAATGAGCGGGCGATCCTGGAAGCGATGGAAGGCCTGCTGACCCATTGGGGATGCGAGGTGCGCACCGCCTTGTCGCTCAAGCAAATCGACCGCGAGCGCCTCTTGGAAGGCTGGTATCCCGACCTGGTGCTGATGGACTATCATCTGGACCAGACCTCGGGCCTGGATGCCATAGAATGGCTGCGGCACAATGTGGGCGGACATCTGCCGGCCGCGCTGGTGACGGCAGATCGCAGCCCGGCGGTGCGCACGCTGGCTGAAGATCGCGGCATTGCCGTGGTCACCAAGCCGGTCAAGCCCGCGGCGCTGCGCGCCGCCATCAGCGGATTGGCCAATCAGAGCGGCGGCAAACGCCCGTAAGTCACAGGACTGCTTAGCCACCCCGCCAGACGGGCTCGCCCATTTCGGGCAGGTTGTAGAACTGGCGCACCACGTCCCACCCCTCCTTGGCGGTATCGACCACGGTGAACAGGTCCGGGTCGTCCGGCGAGATCGTGCCGGCCTCGGCCAGGGCCTCGAGATTGATCACCTTGGTCCAGAATTCCTTGCCAAAGAGCAGGATGGGGATGCGATCCATGCGCCCGGTCTGGATGAGGGTCAGGCTCTCGAAGAACTCATCCAGCGTGCCGAATCCACCCGGGAAGACGGCGACCGTCTTTGCGCGCATGAGGAAATGAATCTTGCGCGTGGCGAAGTAGTGGAAGTTGAAGCTGAGGTCGGGCGTGACATAGAGATTGGGCGCCTGCTCATGTGGCAGCACGATGTTGAGGCCGATGGTGGGCGCGCCCATATCGGCGGCGCCGCGATTGCCCGCTTCCATCACCCCGGGACCGCCGCCGGTGGTCACTACGAATTCCTTGAAATCGAGCGACGCGGCCGTCTGGGAAGCCAGTTGAGCGAACTTGCGCGCCTCCTCATAATAGCGCGAGGCGGCCTCGAGATTGCGCCGCTGGGTCTCATTCTTGGCCGCCCAGGCTGGCTTGCCCGGCTCGGGAATGCGTGCGCCGCCGAACAGCACCACGGTGGAATTGATGCCGTGCTCCCGCAGGCGGAACTCGGGCTTGAGATATTCGAGTTGGAAGCGCACGCCACGGGTGTCTTCCGAGGTCATGAACTCGTCGTCGGCAAAGGCGAGGCGATAGGCGGCGCTACGCGTCTGGGGCGTATCTGGCGCCTTGCGCGAGACCGCAATGTCCTCGCTGGAGGTTCGCAATGAGGTTGGGTGGCGGCGATTTGCCAAGGCAGGCTCCCTGATTGCCGGCGCCACATTTCGGTGCCGATCCAAAGGGCATAACCAGCCCGGATGGTTCGGGCAAGGGTGGGGCATGACCAATCGGTTCACGAGTGTGGAAGCGGTGATCGACCGGGCCGCTCACGGAATTCTGGCCCGCATGCCGCGCGGCCGGCTCGCCGACGGGCTGATCGAGTTCCTGGTCTTTGGCCTCAAGCAGGCCTGGGCATGCCTGTTCGGTGGACTCATGCTGGGGATGATTCTGCTGACCCGCCTATGGTGGCCGGAAATCGGCATTCATCGCTACGATTTCTGGTTCCTGGCCGCATTGGGCATGCAGTTGGGCATGATCCTGTTGAGGCTGGAAACGCTGGAAGAGGCTCGGGTGATCCTAATTTTCCATCTGGTCGGAACCATCATGGAACTCTTCAAGACCGCCATGGGGTCATGGATCTATCCCGAGCCTGCACTCTTGCGCATAGGGGGTGTGCCGCTGTTCTCCGGCTTCATGTACGCCTGTGTGGGCAGCTACATGGCGCGCATCCAGCGCATCTTCGACATCAGTTTCACCCGCTATCCGCCCATCTTGATGACCGCCGTGCTGGCTGCGGCGGTCTATATCAACTTTTTCGCCCACCACTATTTTTTCGATTTTCGCTGGGTGCTGTTCGCGGCCACGGCCCTGCTCTACGGCCGCAGCTGGATGCACTATCGCGTCTTCCGCTTCACCCACCGCATGCCGATGCTGCTGGCATTCCTATTAGTGGCGCTGTTCATCTGGATCGCGGAGAATATCGGCACCTGGTCGCGCGCCTGGATCTATCCGGGCCAGGAGAATGGCTGGACCCTGGTGAGCTGGGACAAGCTGGGCTCGTGGTACCTGCTGATGCTGATTTCGGTGGTGCTGGTGACGCTGGTGCATCGACCTCGCCAGCATGATGGCGCAACGCAGGCGCAGCCGGACACCGCAGGTATGGAATGGTCACACCGACGGCCCGATCCCGGAAGCTGGGCTCGCAATAATTCGAAATAAACGATCACATCAATAATTCTCCGCGCCCAGACAGTCCGAGTATTCACCACTCCTCAACAAACACATGATCTGCTGCCTGCAGGAGGGCGCAGAATTGTTGCTGTTTACCGACCGTCACCTGGAGCCTGAAGGCGAGCTCAACCGGCTAATCATGCGAGGGGTGTGCCGGTTGTTCCCGATCCATTCGGCCCCCTCCATCAAGGTCGACAACGCCCTGATCCTGTGTGACGTGGATTTGGAGAATTTCGCCAGCGCCCACATGCTGCGCCTGGCTCTTGCCGTTCATCGCTCACCGGACAACCCGCTGGTATTTCTGTTGCGGGACCGCAATCATCACAGCGAGTCCCAGGCTCGCGCGCTGGGCGCCAGCGACACAATCGATGGAGTTGAGGGCCTGGATAGTGCGCTAATGCATCTGCTGGCGAAATATCCGTTCCTCAACACGCATCAGAGCTGCGTGCCGGCAGAGGCGAAAATGGCGGTCGAAGGCCTGCTGGATCCCCGCATCTGGAACAAGCCGGGCGACTATAACGACATGATCGACACGGGTGCCCAGGCCGTGCTGGATGCCGTGGAGGCCAAGGGCATTCACCACTGGATGGACGAGGTCTGGTCATATGACGACCGCACCTATCAGCACTGTTTGCTGGTGGCCGGTATGTCTGCGGCCTTCGGGTCGTCGCTGGGCTTTTCACGCGGAGACAAGATCCTGCTGACCACGGCCGGATTGGTTCATGATGTCGGCAAGGCCTTCGTGCCAATAGAAATCCTCAATAAGGAAACCGCCCTCGATGCGGCCGAACTGGCGAATATCCGACGCCACCCGATGATCGGCTATGCCATTCTCAAGGAGCATGGCGTGCGCAACACCGATGTCCTGGGCTGCGTCAGGTCGCATCATGAGATGCTGGATGGTTCGGGCTATCCTGCGGGCCTAACCGGTCCGGCTCTTCCAGATCTGGTCAAGATGATCACCATTTGCGATGTGTTTTCCGCATTGGTGGAGCGCCGTGCCTATAAGGAACCGATGCCTTCTGAAGCGGCCTTCGATTATCTCAAGGAGAACCGGGGCTACTTTGACCCGGCTCTGGTGAGAGCCTTCGAGCCTTGTTTTAAGGCAGCGTGAAGAAGACGCTGGCCATCTATCGGCCCGCCCCCTTGCATCGCGCCGCATAAATTCGCATATAGCGCTTCGGGAGGTTGGCGCGGACGTGTTCCTCGCCAACCGGGTCAGGTCCGGAAGGAAGCAGCCCCAACGAGATCCTCACGGGTCGTTTGCCAGCCTCCTACTCAATCTGTTCACAACTGGGCATATCGACCTCGCCATTGGCCTCTTGGCTTTTGCGGTCGGGCGCGGCTTGCCCTATGGTCCGGGCATGAACAAAGGCAGATTCCCTGTTGAGCGCAGAACGGACGGACGGCATGGCTGAAACCCAGACCACGCCCTATCTGGTGCTTGCCCGCAAATACCGCCCGCGCGACTTCTCGACCCTGGTCGGGCAGGACGCCATGGTGCAGACGCTGGGCAATGCTTTTGCCCAGAACCGCATCCACCATGCCTTTATCCTCACCGGCGTGCGCGGCGTGGGCAAGACGACCACGGCCCGCATTCTGGCCCGCGCTTTCAACTATGAGGACGAGACCGGCCGCCATCCGACGCTGGAACTGGAAACCGAAGGCACCCATTGCCGCGCCATCATCGAGGGCCGACATGTCGACGTGGTGGAAATGGACGCCGCGTCCAATACCGGCATCAACGACATTCGCGAGATCATCGACTCGGTCAAATATGGCCCTGTTTCGGCGCCCTATAAGGTCTATGTGATCGACGAGGTGCACATGCTCTCGACGGCGGCTTTCAACGGGCTCTTGAAGACGCTCGAGGAACCGCCGCCCTATGTGAAGTTCATCTTCGCCACGACCGAGATCCGCAAGGTGCCGGTCACAATCCTGTCGCGCTGCCAGCGATTTGACCTACGGCGCATTCCGGCCGAGGTGATGAAGGCCTATCTCGAAAAAATTCTTGGCCAGGAAGGTATCGGTTTTGAGCCCGATGCGCTGGCCATGATCGTGCGCGCCGGCGAGGGCTCGGCCCGGGACTCGCTTTCGCTGCTGGACCAGGCCATCGCGCATGGCAATGGCGCGGTGAGCACTGCGACAGTCAAGGCCATGCTGGGCCTGGGAGACCGCGCGCGGATCATCGACCTTTTCGAAGACCTGATGAGTGGTCGGATTGCCGAGGCCCTGGGTGCGCTCAAGGAACTCTATGATCTGGGCGCCGACCCACAGACCCTGCTGGCGGACCTGGCCGAATTCACCCATCTGGTGACCCGCATCAAGGTGGTGCCGGCCGCGGCCGACGATGCGTCCTTGACGCCCGATGAGCGGACACGCGGTGCGGACCTCGCGCAGCGCCTGCCCATGCGGGCGCTGACCCGCGCCTGGCAAATCCTGTTCAAGGGCAATGAGGAAACGGCGCGGGCCGGCAATGCGCTGCAGGCGGCTGAAATGACGCTGATCCGGCTGGCCTATGCCGCGGACCTGCCCAGCCCGGACGAGGTCATCTCGAAGCTGACCCAGCAGGGCAACCTGCCCAGCGGATCGAGCGCCCCGCAACTGCCGCCACGCGGCCCGTCGGGCGGCGCTTCGGCCATGCGCATGGAAGCCGTGCAATCGGCGCCTGCGCCGGTCGCTGTCGCACCGCCCGCGCCCGCAGTTCCGGCGACGCGGCCACAAGCGGTTGCCCAGCCGGCCCTGGCAAGTGTGGCCAGCTACAAGGACCTGATCGCGCTGGCCGCGGCGAAGCGCGACGTGCTGGTGAAGCTGGCGCTGGAAAGCCAGATGCGGCCGGTCAGCTTCGAGCAGGGCCGCATCGAGGTGGCGCTGAGCGATGGTGCCGATCCGGGTATCATCGCCACGCTATCGGCCCGGCTGCAGACCTGGACCGGGCAGCGCTGGCTGGTGATGGTCTCGACCAAGGCGCCGGAGGGTCTGACCATCCGGCAGGAGAAGGAACAGCGCAAGGAGGCGGCCACCGCCGCCGCGCATGACGATCCGCTGGTCAAGGCCATATTGGAGACATTTCCCGGGGCCAAGCTGGTGAACGTGTCGGTGCGCGACGAGGAAGCCGCACCAGCCGAACTGGCGCCACCCCCACTTGAAGAGGACGACGAATGAAAGACATCATGGGCATGATGAAGGCCGCCGGCGAGATGAAGGCCAAGATGGAGGCCATGCAGGCCGAGCTGGCCGAGCTGGTGGTCGAGGGCCGTTCGGGCGGCGGCATGGTGAGCGTGTCGCTGAGCGGCAAGGGCGACATGCGCGGGCTCAAGATCGATCCGTCGCTGCTCAAGCCCGAGGATGCCGAAGTGGTCGAGGACCTGATCGTGGCCGCCTATAACGACGCCAAGGGCAAGAGCGAGGCCGAAGCGCAGCGCAAGATGGCCGAAGTGACCGCGGGCCTGCCCATTCCGCCGGGCATGAAGCTGCCGTTCTAGGCTGGTGCCAGATTGGCCACCGGCGGACCTGAAATCGAACAGCTGATCCAGCTCCTGGCGCGCCTGCCGGGGCTTGGCCCGCGCTCGGCGCGGCGGGCGGTGCTGCACCTGATCAAGAAGAAGGAGCAGCTGATGCTGCCCCTGTCAGCGGCGCTGGACCGCGCGGTCGTGGCCGTGAAAAGCTGCGAAGTCTGCGGCAATGTGGATACGACTATTCCCTGCTCGATCTGCGCTGACCCGCGGCGCGGGGAAAGCGGCATCCTGATCGTGGTGGAAGACGTGGCCGACCTCTGGGCGCTGGAGCGCGCCGGGGTGGGTCAGGTGCGCTATCATGTGCTGGGCGGGGTGCTGTCGCCGCTTGACGGGGTGGGGCCGGACGACCTCAACCTCGAAGGGCTGATCGCGCGAGCGCATGATTATTCGGAAATCGTGCTGGCGATGAACGCCACCGTGGAAGGCCAGACCACGGCCCATTACATCACCGACCGGCTGGCGGGTACGAACATCAAGGTGACCCGCCTTGCCCATGGCGTGCCGGTGGGCGGGGAGCTGGACTATCTCGACGAGGGCACACTGAGCCAGGCGCTCAAGGCGAGGACCGAGATTTAGGCGCTCTGACGGCGCTAGCGGTTTCGTTCCTGCCCCACACCCCACCCTAGCTCTGCCGCGCCCCGGCGGGCCTCACCACGCTGCCCTCCCCACAAGGGGGAGGGAAATTAGGGTGGGGTGACAGCCGGCTTTATAAGAGCGCTGCAACACTAGTGCATGTGCGGATCGAATTCCTCGCTGCCATGCCAGACGTGGTCATCGTCGACCGGGCCGTCCTCATCGTCCTCGTAGAAAACTTCTTCGCCGATCAACGCCTCCCGCGCGTCGCTGTCGTCGGGGGAAAGGGCGTCGAGGTGGTCGGAAGGGTCGACGGACATGGGCGCATCCACTGCGCCGGTCTCTTCGGCATTGTCCAGGTCGCGCTGAAGCTCGGCAATGGCGCGATCCAGTTCCTCGAGCACATAGACCGGGTCCTGCTCGCCAAAGTCGCCGCTTTCACGCGCCGCGGTTTCGTTGCGCATCTCCCACAGCCGCTCCAGACGTTCCTGCGCGGGGCGATCGTCGCCGTAGAGCAGGTCATCGATCTCGCTCTGGCTATAAGGCTGAGAGATGCCGGGCGTGTCTGCGTTGTCGAAATTGGTTTCCTGGGGCACCAGGCTCCCCGGATGATGATGGTTCTGGACCATGATGCGTCTCCCATTTCGCTTGGCCACGACAATGAAGGAACGCGATGGAGGGCAGAGAGTTCGACCAGATCGGACAAAAAAGACGAAGCGGATGGGACGGAAATGGGATTGCGAAACGGAACCAGGGTCAGTTGGCGATGGGGCGCGCACGCCACCTCAGGAAAGATTGTGGAGCGGTTCACTCGGCCGGTCGCCCGTACCATCAAGGGCACCGAGGTCACGCGCAACGCCAGCCGCGCCGAGCCGGCCTATCTGATTGAGCAGGACGACGGAGACCAAGTGCTCAAGAGCCGCAGCGAAGTAACCCGCAGCCGCACTTAGTTGAGATCGCCCGGCTCATCCCGAACCAGCCGCAGGGTGGGCGCCTCATCGCTACCGCCATCCCATTTGGGCGGAATGGCCTTGGATGACTTGGCCCCCAGCTCCCGGAGCATTTCAACCTGGCGCACCACATTGCCGCGCCCGTTGGAGAGCTGGTTACGCGCTTCATCGAAGCTCGATCGTGCCTTGTCGAGATGCCCGTCCAGCTTGTCCATGGTGGAGAGAAATCCGGCCACCTTGTCGTACAGCTGGCCGGCGCGTTCGGCGATCTCCTCGGCGTTCTGATGGCGCTTTTCGATGTCCCAGACATTGCGCACGGTGCGCAGCACGGTCATCAGCGTGGTGGGGGTCGTCAGCATGACGCCCTTGCCCATACCGAACTCGACCAGCTTGGCATCGTGCTGGATAGCCGTGGCGAGGGCGGATTCAATGGGCACGAACATCATCACATAGTCGAGACTGGACTTGGCGGCACGGTGATAGGTCTTGTCGCCCAAAGTGGTGATATGGCCGCGTACCGAGGTGATATGCGCCCGCAAATGCTGGTCGCGGTCATCCTCGGGGCTGTTCACGAAGGCCTCGAAGGCAGTCAGCGACACCTTGGAGTCGATGACCAGCCGGTCGCCATTGGGCATGAGGATTTCGACATCGGTGCGGACGCGCTGGCCGTCCTCGCCGGTGTGGCTCTGCTGGGTGAAATACTGCTCGCCCTCGCGCAAACCCGATTGTTCGAGAATGGTGGAGAGGATCATCTCGCCCCAGGCGCCCTGGGTTTGCGAATTGCCCTTGAGTGCGCGGGTCAGGTTCTGCGCCTCGGTGGTGATCTGCAGATTGCTTTCAGCCAGGGCGCGGATGCGCTCGCCCATGGCCGAGCGATCTTCGACCAGGTTTTTGTGGAACTCGGTGATCTTGTCCTGCAGCGGTTTGAGCAGCGTATCGACCTGTTCGCGGTTCTGCTTGGTGAAGGTCTCGCTATGGGTCTGTAGCACCTCGCCGGCGATGGACTTGAACTCGACGGTCATCTGCTGGCGCACTTCCTCGAAGCGCTTCAGATTGGCCTCATTTTGCCGGGCCTGCTCGTCCAGCCGCGTGCGCATGGCGGCCAGTTCGGATTGCAGTCCGCTGGATTTCTCGCGCTCAGCATCCAGCAGATCTGTGGCACGCTCCCGTTCTCGCTCAATCTGGCCCTCGAGTTCACGAATCCGGGTGTCGCGCGTGGCGATCTGGTCGAGAAAGCTGGCCTTAAGGCCGTCGCTGGCCTCTCGCGCCGCCTGCTCGGCTCGGGTGGCATTGGAACGGGCCGAAACCACCAGCCAGCCGGCCAGCGCGACAAGCAAGACTATGCTGACGCCAAGCAGCGCCATGGCAGCAGTGACGGAAAACTCGCCCAGGGTGAACAGTACAGTATCAAGGTCGCGCATGGCGGCACTCTAGTGCGATTCTTCTGTTCGCAAAATGTTCTGCTACCGCGCTTTGCAGCACCCCGGAGTTGACCCCGGGGCCGGAAATCGCCATATCGGAGGCAATCCACTCTTCGCCGGACTTTTTTACCATGGCCGTTCGCCCCATCCTGATCATTCCCGATGCGCGTCTGCGCGCCGTTGCCGACTCCATTATCGAGGTCGACGACGAGATCAAGGCCCTGGCCAAGGACATGCTGGACACCATGTATGACGCGCCGGGCATCGGCCTGGCCGCGCCCCAGATCGGGGTGATGAAGCGCATCGTGGTGATGGACCTGGCCGGCGAAGACGAGCCTCCCGCCCCGCTGGTGATGATCAATCCCGAGATCACCCATTTCGGCGACCAGATGCAGGTGACCGAGGAAGGGTGCCTCTCCATTCCCGAGCTCTATTACGAGGTCGAGCGGCCCAATGACGTGACGGTGAAATACACCGATCTCGAGGGCAAGGACGTGATCAAGGAGGCCTCGGGCAAGCTGGCCGTCTGCATCCAGCACGAGCTCGATCATCTCGATGGCGTACTCTATATCGACTATCTCAGCCGGTTGAAGCGCGACCGCGTGATCAAGAAATTCGACAAGGCCGCCAAACGCGCGGCGGGTTGATGGGGCGCCTGCCCCTGCGAGAGCGTCATCACCGGGCTTGACCCGGTGATCCATGCACCCCCAGATGGATTGTCCGGTCAAGCCGGGCAATGACGATGAAACAAGCATCCAGATCGTTCAAAGGGTTCCGGGCATGCGCGTCGTCTTCATGGGTACGCCCGAATTTTCCGTACCAACGCTGACCGAGATCGTCTCGGCCGGGCATGAGGTTGTGGCGGTCTATACACGCGCACCCAAGCCTGCCGGACGAGGCCAGGCCGAGCGCAAGACGCCGGTACATGAAACGGCGGAAGCTTTCGGCATCCCCGTCTTCACGCCCCGTTCGCTCAGGGGCGAGGCCGAGCAGGCGCAGTTTGCTTCACTCGGGGCCGATGTGGCCGTGGTCGTGGCCTATGGCCTCTTGCTACCCAAGCCCATTCTCGAAGCGCCAGAATATGGGTGTCTGAACCTTCATGGCTCGTTGCTGCCGCGCTGGCGGGGCGCGGCACCGATCCAGCGCGCCATCATGGCCGGGGACAAGCAGACCGGCATTGTGGTGATGCAGATGGATGAAGGCCTGGATACCGGCGCGATGGGGCCGACCGAGATCATCCCGATTGCCCCGGATATGACGGCAGGCGAACTGCATGACCAGATGATGCGCCTGGGAGCCGACCTGATGGGGCGGGCGCTAGCTGCGCTGGAGCGCGGCAGCCTGGAGTTCACACCGCAGCCGGCGAGCGGGGAAACCTACGCGACCAAGATCGACAAGGCCGAAGCCCGGATCGACTTTGCCCAGCCCGCAGAGCATGTGCACAACCTGATCCGCGGCCTCTCGCCCTTCCCGGGCGCCTGGTTCGAACTGGAACTGGGCGGCAAGCCGGTGCGGATCAAGGCGCTGCGGGCCAGCCTCGCCGAAGGCGGCGGCACCCCCGGGACGCTGATTGGCGATGGCCTCACCATTGCCTGCGGTTCAGGAGCAGTGCGCCTGACCCAGGTTCAGCGCGAGGGCAAGGGCGTGATGGACGCAGCGACCTTCCTGCGCGGCGCAGGGACCCTGCCCGGCAAAGTTGCCTGATGCCGCGCTACAAGCTCACCATCGAATATGACGGAACCCCGTTCTGCGGCTGGCAGCGGCAGAAGGACCGGATGAGTGTGCAGCAGGCGCTGGAAGAGGCCATCTCCAGATTTTCCGGGGAAACCGTGACGACGCAAGCGGCCGGGCGCACGGATGCGGGTGTGCATGCGCTGGGTCAGGTGGCCCATTTCGATCTTGGCAAGAGCTGGGACCCGTTCCGAATCCGCGAAGCGCTCAACTACCACCTCAAGCCCCAACCGGTGGTGATCATTGAGGCCGAGGCCGTGCCGGACAGTTTCGAGGCCCGGTTTTCAGCCTTGGCCCGGCACTATGAATACCGCATTCTCAATCGCCGCGCCCCAGCGGCCATCGAACGCAACCAGGTGTGGCATGTCCCGGTGCCACTCGATGCCGAGAGGATGCATGAGGCCGCCCAGCTTATCCTGGGCAAGCACGACTTTTCGACCTTCCGCTCCTCCGAATGCCAGGCCAATTCGCCTATCCGCACCCTGGACACCTTCGCGGTCACCGGAGACAGCGAGGTGATCGCCCTCACCGCCAGCGCCCGCAGTTTTTTGCATCACCAGGTGCGCTCCATGGTGGGGTCGCTCAAGCTGGTCGGGGAAGGCAAATGGAGCCCGGCCGATTTCCGTGCGGCGCTGGATGCGGCCGACCGCAAGCGCTGCGGGGCCATGGCGCCGGCGAGCGGGCTGTACCTGACCGGGGTGGACTACTAGTCCAGGCCGCGGCTGGATTGAGGTGGTGACACCCCTAGCTGGGACGCGTCAGGGCAATATTGCACCCAGAAAAACCGGCAGCACCAGCGCCGTTCCGAGCAACGTTGCCAGGAAGACCGCAATGTGCAGCGGCCGCAGCGTCATGATGTGCCGGGACAGATTGAACCACACGACCAGCATTGCGATGCTCAGCCCGACATAGAAAAAACTGCCATTGGTCAATTGCGCGTAGCCTTGGCTGTCCACCGTCATCGGGGGACCGAGCAGGGCAATAATTGCGATGGTGATGACGGACTGAAACAGCGTTGCCCAGTTCTGCGCGACGAGAAACGGCACATAGCTATCGGTACGGCCCAGTTGGCGCAGCACCAACAGGATGATGCCGTATTGCCCCGCTAGGACCAGGGCGCTGACGATGACGACGCTCAGGGCCGAAACGGGTGGGGCCGCCGCATCTATGGGGTGCGGCCCAAAAGCCTGAATGGCGATACCCAGCACCAGCGCGATGAAGCTTCCGATCAGTCCGCGCGGCGAGAAATCGAAATATTGCGCCGCATCCCGCCGACCAAGCACAAGCGCCCAGACGCCGCGGGCAGCGTCCATGGCTTCTTCAACAAAGGTCGGGGAAGACTGTGGCAAGGAATAAACTCGTATCACGCGGGAGGAACAGGCGCTGGCATGATGTAGAGCGCGATGGGCGTTCCGGCAAGAAGCACCACCGTCAATACTGCAAAGGCGGCCGAAACGCCTATGCTCCAACCGCTCGCCAAACGCCCCAGGCGAAAGAACATGTAGAGCAGGCCCAACCAGACCAAAGGCAGCAGGAAAGGGATGGTCAAGGACAGCAGGGCGCCCAGACCAATATAGTAGGTCAGCGCATAAATGGCCGGCACTAGCAGCGGCAATACCGCTCCGCGATCCCGCAATGCGTAGCGGGTACCGTAAATGCCAATCAGCGGGGCAATCAGAAAGAGAGACTGAAACACCAGGGTCGCGACAAACTCGCCCAGGGTCGGGACACCAAAATTGAACGACCCCAATACGACCGCCAGAAAGGCGAACAGGTAGAACAGCACCAGACCAGTCGTCAGGCCAGGCATGGTCAAACGAAAGCGTTCCTGCCAGCCTGCCTCGTTCCTGAGGATCATGATCCAGCCGTAGACCGACTGGCGCAGGGCGCTGATGATCTTCATGCCGTCGTCGCCTCCGCAAAAAACCGGCGCATGAAGGCGGCGTAGATGTCCGTCAGCCCGGCGAGATCGGACAGGGCAATATGCTCGTCAGCCTTGTGCATGGAGGGGCCCACCAGCCCGCATTCGACCACCGGGCCGTATTGGGCGATGAAGCGGGCGTCCGAGGTGCCCCCGCCTGTGGAATATTCAGGGGGCTTGCCGCTGCGGCCAGCGATCACTGCCGACAGGGTCTCGATATCGGCGCCCAAAGGCGAGAGGAAGGCCCGCGAGGGCGCGCCGGCCAACTCGAAATCGACCCGGGTGCCCCTGGCATCGACCGATCCGATACGGGTGCGGACCCAGTCGGCCAGTGTTTCGGGTGTCCAAACGTCATTGTATCGGATGTTAAAACGCAGGGTCCCGCTCATCGGGATAACATTGCTGACCGGGTTTCCAACATCGATGGTGGTCAGCTCCAGATTGCTGGCCGGGAAATGTTCGGTGCCGGCATCGAGCTTTTCGTTTGAGAGCGCCGTGGCGATGGCAGCCAGCACCGGCAGGGGATTGTTGGCCTTGTGCGGATAGGCAACGTGCCCTTGCGTGCCGGTGACCGTCACCTTGCCCGAGAAGGAACCGCGCCGCCCGATCTTGATGCTGTCGCCCAGCGTCTCTGTGGAGCTCGGCTCACCGACAATGGCGAAATCGAAATTGTGGCCATTGTCCCCCATCCATTTGATCAGCTTCTCCGTACCGTTGATGGCATCGGCCTCCTCGTCATTGGTAATGGCGAGCTGAATGATGCCGGCATCGGGCGGGATCGCACCACAGGCCGCAACGAATGCCGCGATGCCGGATTTCATGTCGGCCGCGCCTCGGCCGTAGATTTTTCCACCTTCAACGCGGGGCGTAAAAGGTTCTGAGGTCCAGTGCGCAGCATCTCCGGGCGGCACCACATCGGTGTGGCCGGCAAAGAGCAGGCGGCGGCCACCCTGCCCCCGCGTGGCGAAGAGATTATCAACCGGATAGGAGCCGTCGCCATCGAAGCGCAGCCGCGTGACCGCAAAACCGATAGCCTCTAGTTCGGCCTGCAAGAGGTCGAGCGCGCCCGCTTCCTCAGGGGTGACCGAGGGACAGGCAATGAGGCGGGCAAGCAGGTCAGCAGGGTCGATGGTCACGACGGCTCCAGTCGGGTTCAGGCGGCGGCGTCCAGTGGGTCGGGACCATAGCTGTTGGATCCGGTCGTGCCCTTGAGGAAGCCAAGCTGGACGAGCATGTAGATGGCGAAAATGCCGTAGATGACGCTCAGGATAGTGAGCCAGATCGGTGGCATGGGATAGCTGACGCCACCGACATCGACCATGGAGGCGCCGATGCCCGAGGCCTGCAGCAGGTTGAGTATGACCGAGCCGGCAATCAGTATCTTGAGGTCAGTGCCATCATTGTCGCGATCGTGCCGGCGCTTGATGCCGATGCAGTAGCTTGGCCAGATCAGCACCAGATTGATCAGCACGCCGAGCCAGGCAATCACGGTCGCATTGCCCAGGCTGATGATGCTGACAATGATGCTGGCGACGATCGAGACGATGATGAGTACAACGATGCCGATCCACCATTGCTGACGGCCGATACGGCCCTCGGTGGTGGTCAAAAGCGCTTTGATATTGTCCATTCTTGTCCCCTCAATAGACCGGAATCAGCTCCGGTCAGGCCCAGAGTAGGACGCCGGTCTGGCCGGGGCCAGCACCGGCACTCTCGATCAATCGCGCAGCAGGTCGTTGATGCCGGTCTTTGAGCGGGTCTGGGCGTCGACAGTCTTGACGATGACGGCGCAATAAAGGTTCGGGCCGGGGGTGCCGTCGGGGAAAGGCTTGCCGGGGAGCGAGCCGGAAACGACCACCGAATAGGGCGGCACATAGCCCATGTGGATTTCGCCGGTCGCGCGGTTCACCACCTTGGTGGAGGCGCCGATGAAGACGCCCATGGAAATGACCGAGCCCTCGCCCACGACCACGCCCTCGACGATTTCCGAGCGGGCACCGATGAAGCAATTGTCCTCGATGATGGTCGGACCGGCCTGCAGTGGTTCGAGCACGCCGCCAATACCGACGCCACCGGACAGGTGCACATTTTTGCCGATCTGGGCGCAGGAGCCGACCGTGACCCAGGTGTCGACCATGGTGCCGTCATCGACATAGGCGCCCAAGTTGACGAAGCTGGGCATGAGGATCGCGCCCTTGCCGATATAGGCCGAGCGGCGGACGATGGCGCCGGGCACGGCACGGAAGCCGGCCTCACGCCAGGTATTGTCGCTCCAGCCCTCGAACTTGGTCGGGACCTTGTCCCACCAGGTGGAGCCCTGTGGCGCGCCAGTCATGGGCTCGTTGTCATTGAGGCGGAAGGAGAGCAGCACGGCGCGCTTGAGCCACTGATTGACCTGCCAGGCGCCGTTCACCTTTTCCGCCACGCGGGCCTTTCCGGTGTCGAGCAGGTTCAGCGCCTCGTTGACGGCATCGCGGATCTCGCCCGTGGTGTTGAAATTGACCTCGGCGCGGTTCTCGAAGGCGGTGTCGATGGTCTGGGCAAGTTGCTCGTGCGACATGGCGTGTCCTGGCGGTTTGACATTCGCGCGGACCATAGCGGGGGCGGCCCGCGTGTCAACGGGCCTCACGATGCGCCACACCGCACAAATTATGCAAAACGCGGCATAAATAAATTCGAGAGAAAGCGCTCGGATACGTTTACTTGAAATTTTTTGGACTGGTGCAGAATGGAAGTTTGGTAACCCGGAGCACTAAAATGAAGAACCTTGTCCTTCAGCTCTCGATTGTTCTGCTTACCACCGCTTCTATCCCATCCGTGGCGCTGGCGCAATCAGATGCTGTCATCCTGACAATTGACGGGAAGATCGATGGCGGCGTCCCGCTCGACTTCACGGCATCTCAGCTCGAAGCAATCGGTTCGGCCCAGATCGCCACTGCCACGCCCTGGCATGACGGAACGCCCGTATTTGAGGGTGTCCCAATGGCAATGCTGCTCGCCCATGTTGGCGCCGACGGAGAAGAGGCCGATGTCCTGGCCCTCAACAATTATCGCACCACAATCCCGCTTGAGGACTTTTCGGCCTATCCGGTGCTGCTGGCACTGAAACAGGACGGTGAATACATGTCGGTGCGCAACAAGGGGCCGCTCTTCATCATCTATCCATTCGATGATTTCGATGAGCTGCAGACCGATCTCTACCATGCCCGATCGGCATGGCAGGTCCGCAGCATCACAATCAAATAGCCCAGAAGGCATGGTGGGCCATGAAGCGGCATGCCTGGTTTCCGCAGTTCGCGATCGTCGTCATCGTGGTCTTGGGTATAGCCACCGTGTTGCATGCTCGGGTGGTGCAGGACACGGCTGATGCCGTGCGCGATTCCATGCGCTTCGATGTTTCCTGGATCGGGGCGCATGGCCGCATCGAAGCGGCCCAGCTGGAAGCCTATCTCGCCCGCTACGCCGCGATGGGCCGGCAGGCCGACGCCGACCGCGCCGAACTGTTCTACCAGATCCTGCTTGGCCGGCTCGATAGCTGGAATGTTGGCGGATACAAGGAATTCCTGGAATCCAGCCCGGAGAGCCAGCAGGCCTATGAAGAGCTGCAGCGTCTCCTGGTGTCAATCGAACCGGCAATGACGGACCTGCAACAGGCCTCCTCGATTTCAACGGTACTCGACACATTGGAACCGGTTGGGGCAATGATTGAGAAGATCGGTGCGGAGGCGACGATCTCGGCCGTCACCAAGGCGGCAGCGATAAGGCAGACGCTCACCGAAAAGCAGGCGATACAGCACTACCTGGTGGTGGCCGCGCTTTTGTCTGCGGGTATCATGCTTATCGTGTCGGCGTTCCAGAACCGGAATCTGCGACGGGCGCATGCCGAGGTCAGACGTGCCGCCGACACGTTTGCCTATCTGGCGCATCATGATCCATTGACCGGGCTGCCAAACCGGACGGCTTTTCCCGACGCTGATCAGCCGGCGACCAGGGATGAGCGACTGACGGCCGTGGTGGTGATCGATCTGGACGGCTTCAAGCTGATCAATGACACCTGGGGGCACATGTTTGGCGACAAGCTGCTCATCGCCGCCGCTCGCAGGCTCGAAGACGTAGTCTCGACCGGATCGGGGCACGTTGTCGCCCGATTGGGCGGAGACGAATTCGCGGCGCTCCTGCATGTGCGCGACCAATCCAAGGCCGAAACCATGGCGCAAAGGATGCTCGAAGCCCTAAAGCGGCCATTCGATATCGAGGGCAGTTCTGTGACCATCAGCGCGACTGCCGGCATCGCCACGACCGCAAATGCGATTCAAAACGCACGTGAGCTGCTGGCAGACGCCGACTTGGCACAAAGCGAAGCAAAGGCCCACCGGAAAGGGTCTGTTGCCATTTATGATGAGGCGCTCCGCGAGACGGTGGAACGCCGCCTGAAGCTTGAAAACGATCTGCGCTGTGCTGTCGGCAGGGACGAAATCACGCCGCATTACCAAATTCAGGTCGATATCGGAACGGGAGCGGTGGTGGGCGTTGAAGCCCTGGCCCGCTGGCACCATCCGCAATTGGGCCCGATCTCCCCCGCCGAATTCATTCCCATTGCAGAGGCATCCGGGCAGATTGTCGACATCGGCAAATACATGATCGCCTGCGCCTGTAGAGATGCCTTGCGGCTGCCCCCTGACGTTCAGGTGGCGGTGAACCTGTCTGTCATCCAGATCATGCAGGGGGAAGTCATGGAAGCGACGGCGGACGCGCTCATGGCGGCGGGATTGCCACCCGAACGGCTGAAGCTCGAGGTCACGGAGTCGGTGATGATGGCTGATGCCAAGCAGCCGATCGCCGTGCTTTCCGAACTCCGGTATCTGGGCGTGTCACTCGCGCTCGATGACTTTGGCACCGGGTACTCGTCCCTGTCATATCTGACAAAGTTCCACTGGGACGAAATCAAGATCGACCGCGCTTTCCTGCAAAATCTCGACACAGACTCGGTTGGCCTCTCGGTCATCGAGGCCGTGCTGGTGCTGGCCAGGAAGACGGGCGCAAAGGTCGTCGTAGAGGGCGTGGAAACGCAGGAACAGATGGAACTGCTGCGCGGCACAGGCTGCGACATCGGCCAGGGATACTTCCTGGGCAAGCCAGCTCCGATTGACCTGGTGTGCGCCCAGATCAGGGAGATCAATCCGTCCCGGCCCGCCCGATTGCATCACATGGCCCAGAAGAACCGGCACGACAGATCATCAAGATGAGAGAACGTCGCAGCGCATTTCTCTTCTAGTCCGCGGCCGGATAGACCCCCAGGATGCGGAAGTAATCGGTGAAGAACCCCAGTTCCTCGAACGCGTGCTGAACGCCGATGTCGTCAGGATGCCCTTCAATATCGGCGTAGAACTGGGTGGCGGTGAAGGCGCCACCGACCATGTAGCTTTCCAGCTTGGTCATGTTGATGCCATTGGTGGCAAAGCCACCCATGGCCTTGTAGAGGGCGGCCGGTACGTTGCGGACGCGGAACACGAAGGTGGTCTTTACCTTGCCCTGATTGGGCGCGCGCTTTTCGGTGGGCGACAACACCAGGAACCGGGTGGTGTTATGGTCGGCATCCTCGATGTTTTCGGCCAGGACGTTGAGGCCATAGATTTCCCCTGCAAGGCGCGAGGCAATGGCGGCGACTGACTTGTCCGCCTTTTCGGCAACCTCGCGGGCAGAGCCAGCAGTGTCGACAGCATTGATGGTGCGCAGGCCACGACCGGAAATGAACTTGCGGCACTGGCCCAGGGCCACCGAGAGCGACTGCACGGCCTTTATGTCGTCCAGCACTGCACCGGGAACGCCCAGCAGCGTCATCTCCACCCGCAGATAGGTTTCGCCAATGATGTGCAGGCCACTTTCGGGCAGCAGGTGATGAATATCGGTAATGCGGCCGTAGAGCGAATTTTCGACCGGAACCACGGCATAATCGGCCTTGCCGGTTTGAACCGCGTTCAGGGTTTCTTCAAAAGTAACACAGCCCAGAAAATCCTCGCCGGGGAAGAAATTGGCCGATGCAGCATGGCTGAACGCGCCGGGTTCACCCTGGAAGGCAATTTTCTTGGTCATGGGTCATTCCTGGACATTAAGGCAGGCGGGTTGTGGCGCGGGCCGGGATGGGAGTCAATGTGGATGAAGAGGGCTGGCAAAAACGCCCGAAATTGTCCGGGTCGACAGGGTGCCGGCGCGGCGCAACCCTAACCGGCCGGCAAACCGCGACGATTTGACGGTGCGTGGCCGGCTTTGGACGGTTGCGCCACAAAGGGCTTGATACTATCTTCCGCGCGCGTCGCACCGGCCGGTTGAGGCGGATTGCCCTATGGGGGATCCAAAGTTGGGCCGGTTCGGATAAATGTCCACGGGGATGGACCGGCAGAGAGACCAAATGGATTCGTTTGAGCTAAACAAGATCATCGGCGCCGTGCTCGGCACCCTGTTGTTCGTCATGGGTGTGGGCTTTCTGGCCGAAGCCATCTACCACCCGATCGAGAACCGCGGCCCCGGCTATGCCCTGCCCGAGCCGGAAGTGGCCGAAGGTGGCGCTCCCGTGGAAGAAGAGCCGGCGGTTCCGCTGAGCGTGCTGTTGGCCAGTGCCAGCGCCGAGCGTGGCGCGGCGGCTGTGCGCAAGTGCCAGAGCTGCCACAATTTCGGTGAAGGCGAAGCCAACAAGCAGGGGCCGCTGCTTTATGACGTTGTGGGCGCCGTGCAGGCTCATGTCGAAGACTTCGCCTATTCGGACATCCTGATGCAGCACCACAATGAAGGGCTGGTCTGGTCTTACGAGAACCTCGACGCCTTCCTGACCAATCCCAAGGGTTACGCGCCGGGCACCAAGATGAGCTTTGCCGGTGTGCGCTCGCCGGAAGAACGTGCCGACATCCTGGCCTATCTCCAGACGCTGTCTGCCAATCCCGTGCCCTTCCCCGCGCCTGAAGCCGTGCCGGCTGAAGGTGAGGATGCCGCCGGGTCGGATGACACCATCCCCGAAGAGCTGTTGACCCCGGCCGAGGGTGGCAGCGAGGAGACCGTGGTAACTGCCCCCGAGGCTGCCGCGGAAACAGCCACGGAAACCCGCGATGCGTCGCCGGTTGTCGGCACCCCCGTTCAGGAAACCACGCCGGCAGCGCCCGAATCGGGCGGTGCCGCCGCTCCGGAACCGGCGGCCGGCCAGTAAACCGGATCACCGCCGACATATGATCGAGCCGCGCCCCCTGCGCGGCTCTTTTCTTGAGGATGACCCATGCTGCTGCTGCACCTTTCCGATGTCGATGAGGCCAGCTGGGCAAAGGCCTTTGCCGAGGCCCTGGCCCCCTACCCGGTGGTGCGGCAGACCGATACGTTCGACCCGGGCGATATCCGCTATATCTTTGTCTGGAAGCCCAAGGCCGACGCCTTTGATGGGCTCGACAACCTCAAGGCCGTGCTGTCTTTGGGTGCCGGGGTTGATGCCCTGCTCAAGCATCCCCGGCTGCCGGACGCACCCATCGTCCGCTTCGTGGACGCCGATCTCAGCCAGCGCATGAGCGATTATGTGGTGGCCCAAGTCACCATGCACCATCGCCAGTTCACCCGCTTTCAGGCCGACCAGAAGGCGCATCGCTGGAGCCAGTATTACCCACCCGCCGCAGGCGAAACGACGGTGGGGATCATGGGCATGGGCGTGCTCGGACAGGATGCGGTGAGCCGATTGAGGCCTTTGGGCTTTGACCTCAGGAGCTGGAGCCGAACACCCAAGCAGATGGACGGGGTCGAGGGCTTTGCCGGCGACGCCCAGTTCGAGGCATTTCTGGCGGGCACCGATATTCTGGTGAACCTCCTGCCATTGACCCCGGAAACCACGGGCATTCTCAATCGCGACACTTTTGCGCGGCTCAGGCGCGACCGGCTGGCGGGTGGACCGGTGATCATCAACGCTGCACGGGGTGGCCATCAGAAGGAAGCCGATATTGTTGCGGCCCTCGCCGACGGGACGTTGGGCGCGGCAAGCCTGGACGTCTTCGAAGTCGAGCCCCTGCCCTCCGACAGCCCCTTGTGGGATATCGAGAACTGCTACATCACGCCCCATATCGCAGCCATTTCCGATGAGCAGAGCGGGGTGCGCTATTTCAGCCGCATCCTGATCGATCATGAGGCGGGCAAACCATTGCCCAATGTGGTGGACCGGCAGCGGGGCTACTGAGGTAATTCCGGCGAAATCGGTCGTGTCTGACACGCAAAATTCACTGGTCAGGCGGCAAGCTGTCGTTCAAGCAGGGTGCACTGGAAAAAGGGAGCCAGGTTGGGGGCATGACTGACACCACACAGACGGCAAAGCCGGGGCTCTACGAACGGCTCAAGGCCGCGACAGGCCATCCGCTGGCCGAACCGATCCTGGCCCTGATCTGCTTTCTCGAAGCCATGATTGTGCCGGTGTTTCCCGAGGTGATGCTGGCGCCCATGATCCTGGCCGATCGGCGCCGCGCCTGGCGCCTGGCAACGATCTGCACCGTGTTTTCCGTGGTCGGCGGCATCTTCGGCTATGCTATCGGCTATTATCTGTTCGACACCATCGGCAAGGGAATCGTCGAGTTCTACGGTGCCGGTGCCGGCTTCGAACAATTGCGCGAGAGCTTCGTGGCCAATGGCCCCTTCATGATCATGGTGGGCGCGGTCACGCCCATTCCCTACAAGATCATCACCATCACCAGTGGCGTCGCCGGAATCGATATCTGGACCTTCATCCTGTACGGGCTGATCGGCCGGGGCCTGCGGTTCTTCTTCCCTTGCGGCCTGTTCTATTTCTTCGGACCGGTCGCCAGCGAGTTCATCGAAAAGCACAAGAAATGGGCCGGCTGGGTCATGCTGGCCGCCATTATCGGCGGCTTCGCGGCCGCACCGCTGCTGTTTCCCAAGCATGGGGCCGAGGTGACGGACCGGGTGATCGAGCGGACCACCGGGACCGACGTGATCCCGGGAACGCCGCCTGCCGATCAGGCCGAGTAACGCTGGCGCAAAAGGCCATAGATCGCCCTTATGCCCTGATCGGTGCCGCCGGCCGGGCGGCCGGGCCGGGCTTCGGGTGCCCAGCCGAAGATGTCCAGATGCGCCCAGGCCTTTGCATTGCGCACGAAGCGCCGGAGGAACAGCGCGGCGATGATCGATCCGGAATGGCCGCCGCTGGCAGCGTTGTTCACATCGGCGATGCGCGAAGCCAAAAGGCTGTCATAAGCCGACCAGAGGGGCATGGGCCAGAGCGGGTCTTCGGCCGACAATCCGGCGGCGACCAGACCTGCCGCGACGGTATCGTCGGTCGCGTAGAGCGCCGGCAGCTCAGGACCCAGCGCGACGCGCGCGGCTCCCGTCAGGGTAGCCATATCCACAATCAGATCGGGCGCCTCCTCGTCGGCCAGGGCCAAGGCATCGGCCAGGATCAGCCTGCCCTCCGCATCGGTGTTGCCGATTTCGACGCTGAGCCCGGCGCGTGACCGCAGCACGTCGCCAGGGCGGAAGGCATTGCCGGCAATAGCGTTCTCCACGACGGGCAACAGGACGCGCAGCCGCACCGGCAGCCGCGCATCCATGATGGCGTGCGCCAGGCCCAGGACATTGGCGGCGCCGCCCATATCCTTTTTCATGATCAGCATGCCGGCGGCGGACTTGATGTCGAGCCCGCCGGTGTCGAATGTGACGCCCTTGCCCACCAGAGTTACCTTGGGGTGAGTGGTCTTGCCCCAGTGTAGATCAATCAGCCGCGGCGCCTGCGCGCTGGCGCGCCCCACGGCATGGATCATCGGGAAATTGGCCGCCAGCAGCTCGTCGCCGGCAATGACCTTGACCTTCATCTTGTGCCGGTGCGCCAGTTCGCGCGCTTTCTTTTCCAGCGCGTCGGGCCCCAGATCATTGGCCGGGGTGTTGATCAGGTCACGAGCAAGAGACGCTGCCTCGACCTGACGTTCCACTTCATCGGCGTCGGCACGGCCAGGTATGACCAGCTCGGGGCTCTTGTTGGAGCCGCGATACTGGGTGAAGCGGTAGGCACCCAGCCGGAAGGCAATGGCCCCCATGGTGGGGTCACCATAGTCGCCCTCCAGGCGATAGCGGCCTTCAGGCAGGCTGGCACCGGCGTGACCGGCGACGAAAACAGGCCGGTTCTCGGCAGGGCCGATGCCCAGCATATAGGCGGCAATGCCGCCATCAGCGTCCGGAAGGGCCAGAAGCGTTCCGCGCTGGCCGGTGAAGCCATTGGCAGTCGCCCAGGCCTGATGCCCCTCCGATATCCCGCTGGCCGCCACGCCCCCCTCCGAAATGAAGTGAACCGGGGTGATCGACGATTTGGACATAGCGGGGACTCCTGGGCTCTCCGCTCACTTCTAGAGAAGCCAGGCAGCACCGGCAACGGCACCCAGGGCCGTTTAACGCAGCGTTAGGGTTAATGATCTATTGCTCGGAGACAGGTTCATGCGGCCGGACACGGCCGGGAGTAAGAAGTGTTCGATCGAGCGCGGATCATCGGAACAATCCGTCCCCTGCTTCTGGCCGGAGTGGCGGCGTTGGCGCTTTCGGCCTGCGCATCCAACCGCGGGCAAATGGCGGCGACGGATTATGCGGGCATGAGCGCGGCAGAGAGCCACGCCAATCTGGGTGCGCTGACGGCACGCTATCGCGCCAATCCCAAGGACCGCGCCACGGTCATTCAATATGCAGCGGCGCTCCGGGCCGCCGGACAGCCGCAGCAATCGGCAGCGGCGCTGGAACAGGCCATCATCCACTACCCTGGCGATGTGACCCTGTCGGTCGCCTATGCCAAGGCGTTGACGGCCGCAGGCCGGTTCGACCAATCCATTCAGGTCTTGCGCAATGTCATCCGCCCCGATGCACCGGATTGGAATGCGCTTCTGGTGCTGGGCGCCACGCTGGACCAGACCGGACGCCATGACGAGGCGCGGCAAGTCTATGGGCAGGCGGCAATCATCGCACCGGGCGAGGCTTCGATCGAAACCAATCTGGGCCTGTCCTATGCCATGACCAACGATCTGGTCGCGGCCGAAAAGCACTTGCGGCGCGCCGTGCAGATGCGCGGTGCCAATACCCAGACGCGGCAGAACCTGGCCTTGGTCGTGGGCCTGCAGGGTCGGTTTGATGAATGCCGCGCCATTTACGCTGCCGAACTGCCCCCCGAACAGGTCGAGGCCAATATGGCCTATGTGCGCGCCCTGCTGACTCAGCAGAACCGCTGGGATCTGATCGACAAGGGTTGATCTGGCCCCCGGCCCATTCCCGTCCTGAAGACCTGCCTCCTGCAAGCCCGACAGGCGGCTCAGGCGTGTTCAGCCTGGATGCAGGATGATGAGGAATGCCGTCGCTAGCAGCGCCCAAATCAGGAACCCCACACCGGGCAGCAGCATGAACCAGATAATGATCGCCGCAGCCCAGAAACACAGCAGGGCCAGCACGACCAATGCTGCCTTGACTAGCCATGGCTTCATTCAGGTCTAGCCGCCGCCCACCGTCGAGGCGACCGAGCCGGAGAAGACCTTGATCATGGCCGGGGAGAGAATGACGATAAAGAGCACCGGCAGGAAGAACAGGATAAGCGGCACGGTGAGCTTGGGCGGCAGGGCCGCAGCCTTTTTCTCGGCGTCCATCATGCGCGATTCGCGGCCTTCCTCGGCCATGACGCGCAGCGCCTGGCCCACCGAGGTGCCGTAGCGGTCCGCCTGGATGAGGGCGGTCATGACCGACTTGACGCCATCAAGCCCGGTGCGCCGGCCAAGATTGTCATAGGCGCGGGTGCGGTCTTCGAGAAAGGAAAGCTCGGCGGTCGTCAGGGTGAGCTCTTCGGCCAGTTCCGCGGACTGCGCACCGATCTCCTTGGCCACGCGCTTGAATGCGTGCTCCATGGACATGCCGGCCTCGACGCAAAGCAGCAGCAGATCAAGACAGTCGGGCCAGGAGCGGCGGATGGAGGCCTGACGCTTCTGGGTACGGTTCTTGAGCATCAAAAGCGGCAGATAGGCGCCGACCAGGCCCGCGGCGATAGCGTAAAGCAGGTTGAGATAGACCGGCCGGTCGCCCGGGGACAGGACGAGCAGATAGACAGCAGCGACCGCAAAGATGGCGATGGGATAGCTGAAACGCTGGAACAGGAACTTGGTCAATTCCGCCTGCCCGCGCAGGCCGGCCATGGCCAGCTTGTCCACGGTGGTGTCGTCCTGGAAGGCCTTTTTGAGGTCGAAGCGCTCGACCGCCCGCTTCATATAGGTCTTGGCTTCCTTGCCGCGCCGGATGGAGCCACGCCCATCGGCATTGGCGCCGCCACGCAGACGCGCCATTTCCTCGGCCCGCATCTTGTCGCGTTCCACCGCCACGCGCTTGATGCGCTTCTTCATGTCCTGGCGAACCAGGAGCGACGAGCCGAAGGTGAACACGACCGCCGCCGCTGAAACGGCGGCGAGGACGGCTATGAGGAAGTCCCGCTGGGTAAGCAGCTCAACGATGTTCATGCAACAGCTCCCCTAGACCTCGAACTGGACCATGCGGTTCATCACGAAGATACCGGTGGCCAGCATCAACACGCCGATCCCCAGGCACAGATTGCCGACCGGGGTGACAAACAGGGGCATCAGGTAAGTCGGCGAGACGATGGAAACCAGAATGGAAACCACGACCGGCAAGGAGCCGATGATGCCCGCCGAGGCCTTGGCCTCCGAGGACATGGCCTTGACCTTCTGCTTCATCTTCTTGCGGTTGCGGAGCACGCGCGCCAGATTACCCAGCGCCTCGCTGAGATTGCCGCCAGCCTGTTGCTGCACGGAAATCACCACCACGAAGAAATTGACCTCGGGCAGCGGGACGCGGTCAAGCAACACCTGAACGGCCTCGGTCATGGACATGCCGAAGCTCTGCTGGTCGAGGACCCGGCCGAATTCGGATTTGACCGGTTCCTTGGTGTCCTTGGCCACCACGCGCATGGAATCGTTGAGCGGCAAGCCGGTCTTGACGCCGCGCACGATGGCTTCGATGGCGTTGGGCAGTTCGTCGAGAAACCGATCCTGGTATTTCTTGCGGCGGCGCGAGACATACATGCGCGGCAGCAGATAGCCGCCCGCCACTGCGAACACGACGGCGAAGTAGATCGGTACCTGTGCCAGCACCAGGATAACGAAGAGCGCAGCGCCGAAAATGACGCTGTTGCGGATGAACGTAGCCGGCTTGATGGTCATGCCTGCCTGGAAAATCAGGTCGGGCAGGCTCAGGCGTTTTTTGGCGTTGAGCGCATCGGTCTGCGACTTCAGCGCCTGCTGGACGGTTTTGCGCCGGTCTTCCCGGGTGCGGCTGGCATCGGCCTCGCGGCGATTGGCCCGGATGTCACCCTGAAAGGCCTTCATGCGCTGCTGGGCACGCTTGTTCCCGAGTGCCGAGGGCACCAGAGCGAAGCCTGCGGCCCCGATGGTGATGACGAACAGCGCAACGAGCAACAGCATGGTCATGGTCAGCGGCCCAAAATCTCGTGCTGCTCGACATTGGCCTTCTCGAGTGCCTCGACGAGATTGGCCTCTTCGTTGAAATAGCGCGCGCGTTCGGTGAATTGCGGCTTGGTGATGCCGGTCGAGCGGTGCTTGCCGATCAGCATGCCGTTCGCATCCTCGCCCATGATGTCGTAGAGGAAGACATCCTGGGTGACGATGACGTCGCCTTCCATGCCCAGCACCTCGGAAATGTGGGTGATGCGGCGCGAACCGTCGCGGAGACGCGCGGCCTGGACGATCACGTCGATGGACGAGACGATCATCTCGCGAATGGTGCGGCTGGGCAGGGCATAGCCGCCCATGGTGATCATGGATTCAAGACGGCTGAGGGCCTCGCGGGGGCTATTGGCGTGCAGCGTGCCCATGGATCCGTCATGGCCGGTGTTCATGGCCTGGAGCAGGTCGAAGGCCTCCGGGCCGCGCACTTCGCCCACGATGATCCGTTCGGGACGCATACGCAGGCAGTTCTTGATGAGATCGCGCATGGTGATCTCGCCCTCGCCCTCGAGATTGGGCGGGCGGGTTTCCAGACGCACCACATGGGGCTGCTGGAGCTGAAGTTCGGCCGAGTCCTCGCAAGTGATAACGCGCTCGTCCTTCTCGATGAAGGCGGTCAAACAGTTGAGCAGCGTGGTCTTGCCCGAACCGGTACCGCCCGAGATCAGCACATTGGCACGGACACGGCCCAGGATGCGCAGCACCTCGGCGCCTTCCGGCGAGATCGAGTTGTACTTGACCAGCTGCTGAAGGGTCAGCTTGTCCTTCTTGAACTTACGAATGGTGAGCGCGGCACCATCAATGGCCAGCGGCGGAGCGATGACGTTGACGCGCGAGCCGTCGGGAAGGCGGGCGTCGCAGATCGGCGAGCCTTCATCGACGCGGCGGCCGACCTGGCTCACGATACGCTGGCAGACATTCATCAGATGCGCATCGTCGCGGAAGCGCACATTGGTGAGACGTACCTTGCCGCCCACTTCGATGTAGCATTTCTGCGAGCCGTTCACCATGATATCGGCGATGTCGTCACGGGCCAGCAGCGGCTCGAGCGGACCATAGCCCAGAACGTCGTTACAGATGTCCTCGAGCAGGTCTTCCTGCTCGGAGATGGACATGACGATGGATTTGAGCGCGATGATTTCGGCGACAATGTCGCGAATTTCCTCGCGAGCGGCCACCGATTCCATCGTGGCGAGCTGGCTCAGATCGATCGAGTCGATCAGCGCGTTGAAAATGGCGGACTTGGTCTGGAAATATTCCTTGGCGCGCTGCGCATCGGCGGGGGCGCGGACATCGAGCACTTCGTCCGTGGTGCGCATGCGCGCGCCTATCCCGTCACCATCGCTGGCGCGGCGCTGTTGCGGCGGGGCTGCGGATGGCGCCGGCGGCGGGCTCGCGACCGGCCGCGGTGCCTCGCTCAGTCCGGGCGTATTGCCACCAAATGTCGTACGCTTGCCAAACATGAAAGTCCCTACAGTTCCTGACCCCTAGTCCTGTCCTGTCACGCGCGTTTCTTGAACAGGGCGGGGAGTTTCAACAGGCTTCCCGGCTTAGCCGCACCATGGCTGACCTGCCGGCCGGTGACCTGCATGCCGATAGCGCGATAAACCTCGTTGATCTTGTTGTTGGCGGCCACCTCGGCGATCATCTGCCCATTATTGGCCGCCGTGCCGAAGACGGCTGCGTCAAACCCGATCTGCCCGATCAGCTCGCATTCCACCGAGGAGGCGAATTCGCCGGCGCCGATCTCGGGGCGGCGCGGGATACCAAGCTTGTTCAGCACCAGCTTGGGGGCGCTGTCGGTGGGCCGCATCGACTTGATGGCGTCGGCCATGTTCTTGGCATTGCGCAGATTGGCCAGGTCCGGCTCGGCGATGATGACGACATCGTCGATGGAAGCCAGGGTCTGGCGCGTCCAGGCTGTCCAGCCATGCGGGATGTCGAGCACGATGACCGGCACGCTTTTCTGGCAGATTTCGATGACCTGCTCGAACTGGCGCTCCTCGAAGTCCCAGGTCTGGTCGAGCGTGGCCGGAGCGGTGAGCAGGTTGATGTGATTGGCCGCCTTGCTCATCAGGCGATCGAGCATGGTCTGGTCGACCTTCTGGTTGGCCAGAACGGCATCGGCCAGGCCATGCGGCGGGTCCTGGTTGAAGTTGAGGCCAGCCGTACCGAAGGGCAGGTCCATGTCCACGATCAGGCAATCCTGGCGCAGATTGGTCGCGATGGCCCAGGCGACATTGTGGGCGATGGTGGAACTGCCTGCGCCGCCCTTGGCGGAGATGAAGCCGACAGTACGACCGATGGGTGCGGCGCCTTCGGCCGCGTAGAGATCGGTGATCGCGGTAACGATCTCGGCAGAGGTCGCCGGCAGGACGATATATTCGGAAATGCCCGAGCGGATCAGCTCGCGATAGAGCAGGACGTCGTTGACATGCCCCAGCACGATGACGCGAGTCGAAGCGTCGCAAACCTCGGCCAGTCGTCCCAGCGCTTCGGGAATGTCGTCTGGTGGCAAGGTGGTTTCGACGACAATCAGGTTGGGCGTGGGGTTGGCCTTGTAGGTCTCCACCGCGCCGTCAATGCCGCCATTATGGGTGGTCAGCGCCACCTTGGACATGCGCCGGTCGTGCAGAGCGCTCTCGACCAATTGGGCGGTCTGGGAATGCTCGCAGAAGGCCTGGATGGTGATGCGTGGCACCAGGCGGGCGCCCGAGGCGATCTCGGCGGCTGGTTCTTCGTTCTGTGCCGGCTGGTCAGGGGTAAGAAAACTCATGAACGCTGCTCCTGATCCAATATCAATCCAGGACAAACCCGACCGAGCCGGAGAACCCGCCCCGGAACTCGCCCGTGGCACCGACGCCGTATTGCTTTTCGATGGCGCCAAGGAAGAAGGCCTCGGCATCATTGGCTATGGCGACGCTGTCAGTCGGCACGGCAATGGCATTGGCGGGGCTCGGGGCGACGATATAGGGCGTCACCAGGATCACCAGTTCGGTCTGCTGGCTCCGGTACTCATTGGAGCGGAACAGGGCACCCAGGATCGGGATGCTGCCCAAGCCCGGCAACTGGTCGATGGCGCGGTTGGCGCTCTCGCTGAGCAGGCCGCCGATGGCCAATGTGGTTCCCGGCGGCAGCTCGACAGTTGTCGATGCCCTGCGGGTCGCCAGGGTGGCGTTGGTGATCGGTTCGGATACTTCGGTTTCCAGCGTCAGGCCGATCGAGCCATTGCTTTTGACAGTCGGGGTGAAATTGAGCCCAATGCCGTATTCGCGGAAGGTAAAGATGGGCAGACCGGTGGTCGGATCGACGCCGGTGACATATTGGACCTCGCCCCCGACCAGGAAATCGGCCTGGCTACCCGACATGGCCGTCAGCGTGGGCTGCGCCAGCATCCGCGCTGCGCCACGGTTTTCCAGCGCCTGCAGGGAGGCGTTGATCTGGAAATTGCCCAGTGGGAAGCCCGCGGTACCGCTGAAGGTACCCGCAGACGCGGGGCTGTTGTTGAAGCCCAGCGTGGTGTTGCCGATAGTGGCAGTACCCGAGAGATTGATGCCCAGCTGCTTGGCCACATCGCGCCGGATTTCTGAAACGGTGACCTGCAGCATGACCTGCTGGCCGCCAATGACCTGGATCAGGCTGCCGGTAGGCTCGTCCGACTCGGACAACTGGCTCGCCAGCGACTCGGCGACAGCCTTGTCTTCCGCGGTCTGCACTGTACCGGTCAGCAGGAAGTAGAGCTTGTCGTTGAGCGTGGAATTGGAAAGCGTCTCGACGCGAATGTTGGAATTGGGGATGACGCGGCGCAGCGTGTCCTCGAGCGCCTGGCCCACAGCGAGCGGCGGCTGGACGATACGCAGATCAAGGACGCTCATGGTGCGCCCATGATCGTCCATGAACAGGATGTTGGTTTCGCCCTCGGCCATGCCCTGCACGATGGCTCGGGTGCGGGTGCGCATGATGGCAGCTGCAATGCTGGGCTGGGACACCACCACCTCGGCCACGCCTGCCGGCAGGTCCACAATCATGGATTTGTTGAGTTCGACCTCAAGCTTGCGCACGGAGCCATAGGCATTGCTGGCGATGGTGACATGGGCCTGCGCCTGGGCGTAGACCGGCTGCACCGGCAGTGCCGTCGCAACGACCGCCATCAGAGCCGCTGCAATGGCGGTTGCCGTACGGCGGCGGAATGTGGCGTGAATTGGCGTTTCCATTGTCGTCTCGCCCCTATTGCGGCACGACCACGGGCGCTTCTGGCGCCGTCTGGGTCGGGGTGTGGTGTGACATATTGGCGTTCTCGGCCGCATCGGCGGTCATGGAACTGCCGGCCAGGATGCTCTGTTCCTTGCCGTAGCGGATCAGGCGAACGGCCTGGTTGGTGGCCGTCGTTTGGGTTTCAGCCCGATTGAAGTCGGCGACCGAACGCAGGGTCAGGCTCAACTGACCGCGTGTGGAAGCATTGACCAGGGTCTCAGCCTGGGGCGGATCGAGCTCCAGCGTAGCGATTGTCGTGGCATCGAAAGTGGTCGGGGTGGGGCTGGCCTCGGCGCCGGATTCGTCGCCGCCGCTGACACCCATCTCGCCCAGCTGCTTGCCAATGGCCAGTACCCGCACATCGGAAAGGATGACCTCGGAGCGCTGACCCATCTCGGTGGACGTTGTGAGCAGCACGTCGACATGGTCATTTGGCACCACGAAGCCGCCGGCACTGGAGGCGGCGGTCACGGTGACTGAGACACCCCGCTTGCCCGGGGCCAGCACGGCCGAGAGATAGCCCTGGTCGGCGCGGACTAGCTTGGCCTCACGGATAGGTTCACCGGGGAAGAATTCGAAGCGGGCAACCGCGCCGGTCAGCTGTTCGGGGGCGTCGGGCATGGCCGAGACGGTGACGTATTCGGGCCGCAAGGCGCCTTCGGGCCAGTCCTGCCATTCGACCCGATCGATGCTGAGCCGCTCGCCGACGCCGATCGGTGCCCTGGCCACCAGTATCTGCGTCTTGGCTTCCTCGACGACCTGGGTAACGACCTCTGCGTTTGGCGCGGGAGCCCTGCCGCTCCGCATCACCAGAAAGGCCGCGAGCGACCCCGCCACCAAAGCTACCACCAACAGGATAATACGCGCCGGCCTCATGACCTACTCCGGTAATACGCGGGCACGAGTGCCCATTTCCACCGGCTGAACTATGGAAGCAAAGGGTCAAGGTTTAGTTAATCAGGGCTTTGCAAAAGTCGTTAACGAGTTATGAACACTAGCGTTTTGCAATTCTACTGGACAAAAGACAGCAAAAAGCGCCCGCGGATATTGCGCAGGCGCCCTTGAAAAATTGACGAGGGTCGGGTGTCAGGCGGTAAGGCGCTCGAAAATGGCCGTGTTGGAATAGGTCATGAGGCCAGCGACCGCCATGGCGACACCATAGGGCACCCCCTGCTTGGGGTCCCGCAGGCGGCTGAGCCACTGGGCGGACTGCACGGCATCGGGGAGCGGCACGCGCCGCAGCACCAGAATGAGCAGCGTAAGCACACCACCCAGCAGGGCGGTATAGGCCAGATAGGGCAAGGTCAGGCCAAAGCCTAGCCAGAGCGTGGTCGCGGCGGCCAGCTTGGCGTCGCCACCTCCGATCCAGCGCATGGCGAACATGGCAAAGGCCACGACCAGAACGATGAAGGCACAGAGCACATGCATGGCAAATTGCTGCAGCGGCAGTTCGACGATGAGTGCCATGACGACAAAACCGGCGGCCAGGAGCAGCACCAGCTTGTTGGAGATGCGCATGGTCAAAAGATCAGACGAAGCCGCAAAGGCCATGACCGCAGGAAACAGCAGGAGGGCGAGTATCGACATCACGGCACCCAAGTCAGATTTGATGCGTTTCAGACTGCGCCCAACGCGTTAAGAAACGCCAAATAGCAAAGGGAAGGCAGATTGCCTTCCCTTCGCGATATTCAACATGGCCCGCCCCGAGGAGCGGACACCAAATCACGGGACGGTGACGTCCAGCGTGTTGGCGATATCGTTGAACAGGTCGCCGAGGTTACCACCCAGCGTCGTGGCCGCCAGAATAATACCAACGGAGATAAGCGCGGCGATCAGGCCGTACTCGATTGCGGTCGCGCCCGACTCGTCCTGCGCGAAACGTGCGAAAATGTTCATTCCCAGGCTCCTTTTTACACGTCCTCGAGTGACGATAGCGTCGGGCCAACGTCACACATCGAACATGGCGCGACGCTACCGGCCACAGGTTGAAATAGCGTTAATGTCGGAGAGCCCCACTCGACAATGCGGCGACAAATTTCTCTTGGTAGACAACCACTTAACGAAATAGATTCAATTCTAATTACTGTAGGGACGACCTCTGCGCGCATACGTATATATAGGGACACTTCGTGCTGCCGCAGGCAATTGGCATAAATCCCATACGTTCACTTTGACCCTGCGGATTGTTGTTTCGACAGCTACGCCAATCCTGTTTGCCAAGTATTTACCATTCGGGTGGATCGTAGGGGCCAGAGTATCAGTACCCGGATTTGCGCCATGTTTCGTTCTGCCGCCATTGCCTTGTTGCTTGCCGCAACCCTGGGGGCGCCCGTTTCAGCCGTCGCGCAGGACGGTGCGCCGATTGATGTGAATGTGAACATGGCCCGGGTCCTGCGCATCAGCGCCCCCGCCGCAACGGTGATCGTCGGCAATCCCGGCATCGCCGATGTGACCATCCAGGATCCGCAGACGCTCATCCTGACGGGCAAGAGCTATGGCCAGACCAACCTGATCGTGCTGGACAGCCGCGGCGAGCCGGTTGCCGATACGCTGATCGAGGTGGTGCAGATGACGGCCGGGGTCATGACGGTCTATCAGGGGCTCAACCGCACAAGCCTGGCCTGTGCCCCGGTGTGCCAGCCGGTGATCATGCTGGGCGACGATACCGGCTTCTCCGGCCAGGCCATGGCCTCATCCCAGCTGGTGCAGTCGGCCGCAAACTAGCCGGCGTTCCTCACAGCGTTCACACACTGTTAACCGCTGCCGACGATCGGTGGCGTGCGACGCGCATTCCTAACCATTGGGTGAGGGTATCCCCATAGGGTGACCGCGATGCATATCCGCGGGAGCCAGAGGATCGTGTTCGGCAAGAGCTGGCGAACAATGAAACAGCAAGGTCGTTCGCTGTCGCGCGACGAGCGCGGGGTGACGGCCATTGAGTTCGCACTGCTGGCTTTCCCCTTCTTCGGCATTATCGGCGCCATCCTGCAGACCTCGTTGATCTTCCTCGCCTCGCAGGTGCTGGAAAGTGCCGTCCATGACGCCTCGCGCGCCATCCGCACCGGTCAGGTGCAGGGGGCAAGCATGACGCTGGATCAATTCCGCACCGATGTCTGCGGGCGACTTTACGGGCTCTTTGACGATTGTGCGGGTCTGCATATCCGCGTCAACACCGTCACCAATTTTCAGTCGGCGACCGTGGTGCCGCCCGTCAACTCGGACTGCAGCGCCCCCTGCGACTGGACCCAGGCCCAGACCTGGACCCCCGGCGGCGGCAATGCGGTGGTGCTGGTGCAGATCTACTATCGGTATCCGGTGCTGCTCCAATTGGGGCCGCTTGGCATGTCAAACCTGGGCGATGGTCGCCGGCTACTGGGCTCCGCAACCGTATTCCAGAACGAGCCCTTCACATGAGCGCGGCCGGGACACTCAAGCGCTGGCTGCAACGGCTGATCCGCACCGAAAGGGGCGTCGCGGCAGTGGAGTTCGCGCTGATCCTGCCGATCATGGTGCTGACCTATGTGGGCACCTTGGAGGCAAGCACGCTGATCACCATGGACCGCAAGGTTCAGTCGGTGGCCGGGGCCATGGGCGATCTCGTGGCACGCGTCGATGGTTCGGTCACGGCGAGCCAGATGCAGGATTTCTTTCGCGCCTCCAGCGGCATCATGACCCCCTATTCGTCCAGCGCTGTGCAGCAGGTGGTGACCGCGGTGCGCGTCAATAATGACCGCTCCACCACCGTCTTGTGGTCGCGCAAATATGAGGGCGGGGTTTATTCAAGCAGCACCCCGCATGCGGTCGGGGCAGCTTTCGCGCCGCTGCCCGAGGAGATGATCAATATCGCCCTGGGTCAGACAGTGATAGCGGCGGAAGCCCATTACTCCTACACCCCGCTTCTGGGCGTGATCTTCGACAGGCCCGTTCACCTTTACCGGTCCAGCTTCTTCATGCCGCGCTTCGGGGCCCCGGTGGGGATTCAGTAAGCCAGCTTGTCCGGGCTGCCTGGGCATGCCACAAGCCGCCCAGCCTTCTCCGAACGCAAGCGACATGACCATGAGCGACCATATCATCCCCGTATTCGACCTGGGCGGCGTCTTCGTCGACTGGGACCCGATGTATCTGTTCCGCAAGCTGTTCGAGAGTGAGGAGGATGCGCTCTGGTTCCACCAGCATATCTGCACCGGCGACTGGAACCTGGAGTTTGATGCCGGCGAAATCTATGCCGAGGGCGTGGCCAAGCTGATCACCCGGTTCCCCAAATACTGGCGCGAAATCCAGGCCTTCGACACGCGCTGGAAGGAGACCGTTGGCGGCTTCATCCAGGGCACGCTGGATATCCACAACGAGCTGATCGAGCAGGATATCCCCACCTTCGCCATCACCAATTTCTCCTGGGAGAAATGGGTCAGTTGCCTGGGCGAATGGCCATTCCTGGAAAAGTTCGACGGCGTCGTCGTCTCGGGGCTGGAAGGTCTGGTCAAGCCCGATCCGCGGCTCTACCGGGTCTTCTGTGAGCGCTACGCGCTGGCGCCCGAGTCCTGCGTTTTCATCGACGACAGCGAGCCCAATATCGTGGCGGCACGCAAATTCGGCATGCACGGCATCTGGTTCAAGGATCCCGATCATTTGCGGGCCGACCTGATCGCGCTGGGCCTGCCGCTCAAGGCAAGGTAGCGAGTAGCGAGTAGTGACTGGCCTTCAACCCCTATTGGCTACTCACTATTCGCGTTCTTCTCTCACTTCGTCCCATACATGCGGTCGCCGGCGTCACCCAGGCCAGGAACGATATAGCCCTTGTCGTTGAGGTGATCATCGATGGCGGCCGTATAGACCGGCACATCGGGATGGGCCTCGGTGAAGTGCTTGACGCCCTCGGGCGCGGCCAGAAGGCAGAGGAAGCGGATGTTGTTGGCGCCGCGTTCCTTGAGCTTTTCGATGGCGGCGGTAGCCGAATTTGCCGTGGCGAGCATGGGATCGACCACGATGATCAGCCGGTCCTCCAGGCTCGAGGGCGCCTTGAAATAATACTCGACCGGCTCGAGTGTCTCGTGGTCGCGATACATGCCGATATGGGCGACGCGGGCGGCGGGCACCAGATCAAGCATGCCATCGAGCAGGCCATTGCCGGCGCGCAGGATGGAGGCAAAGACCAGCTTCTTGCCCTTGATGGCTGGGGATTTCATCGGCGCCATGGGCGTTTCGATGTCGATCATTTCCAGTTCAAGGTCGCGCGTGACTTCATAGCACATCAGATGCGCGATCTCGCGCAGGAGCCGCCGGAACCCGGCAATGGAGGTCTCCTTGTTGCGCATGATGGTCAGCTTGTGCTGGATCAACGGGTGATCGATGACCGTCACATTGCCTACGACCTTGCTCATCGAAACACCTCTTGTTGATTGCGTCACAGGAACGACTTGCCGTGGCGCCCGGGGGGCAGGCCCAGCCAGGCGGCAATGCTTTCTCCTATATCAGCGAAGGTGGGCCGAATGCCAATCTCCGCTGGAAGCAGGGCTGGGGAAAAGACCAGGATCGGCACCTGCTCGCGCGTATGATCGGTACCCGGCCAGGTCGGGTCATTGCCATGGTCGGCGGTGAGGATCAGCAGATCGTCATGGCGCATCGCCGCGATGATCTCGGGCAGGCGAGCATCGAAGAGTTCGAGCGCAGCGGCATAGCCGGGTACGTCCCGGCGATGGCCGTATTCGCTGTCGAAATCGACGAAATTGGTCATGATGAAGGCCCGGTCCGCCGCCATTTCCATGGCTTCGAGGGTGCGGTCGAACAGTTGCGGAATGCCGGTGCCCTTGATCTTGTGGGTAACGCCCGAGCCGGCATAGATGTCGGAAATCTTGCCAATGGCAAAGACCGGATTGCCCGCCGCAGCATTGCGATCGAGCAATGTCGGCTCGGGCGGGGCAATGGCGAAATCGCGGCGATTGCCGGTGCGCTTGAAGGTTTCAGGCGTTTCCCCGACAAAGGGCCTGGCGATAACCCGGCCGATTTTGAGCGGCTCGGTCAATTCGAAGGCCACCCTGCAGATCTCGTAGAGCCGGTCGAGGCCGAAATGGGTCTCGTGCGCGGCGATCTGGAAGACGCTGTCGATCGAGGTGTAGCAGATCGGCTTGCCGGTTCGGATATGCTCCTCACCAAGCTCGGCGATGATGGTCGTGCCCGAGGCATGCTTGTCGCCCAGGATGCCGGGCAGGCCAGTGCGCTTCAAGAATTCGGCGATCAGCTCGGGTGGGAAAGCCGGTTCGGTCTGCGGAAAATAGCCCCATTCGAACGGCACCGGCACGCCGGCGATCTCCCAGTGACCAGAGGGGGTATCCTTGCCCTTGCTGACCTCGCGACCGACACCAAAACGGCCGCCTTTCGGTGCGTCCGAGAGATTGGGCGGCAGAGTGCCGGTGGAGAGCTTGGCCGCGGCCCCAAGACCCATGGCGTCCATGTTCGGCACATGAAGCGGTCCGGAACGCAGACCTTCGCGATCCGCCCTGCCCTGGGCCGCCCATTCGGCAATGTGACCGACCGTGTTCGATCCTTCGTCTCCATAGGCGGCTGCGTCGGGCGCGCCGCCAATACCAACGCTGTCGAGGAGGCACACAATGGCGCGGGGCATGGCGTTACTCCGTTGGTTCGATGCGGCCGGCGATCAGCGGATTGTCCGAAGCTGGCTCGCCCAAGTGATAGGCCCGCATCAAACGCGCTTCGGCATCGGCAGCACTGGCCTCGTCGGCGGCATGGATACGGGCTATGGGAACGCCGGGGCCCACCTGTGCGCCGAGCCCGGCCAGACGATCGAAACCGACGCGATGGTCGATGATATCGGTCGGCGTGGCACGACCACCCCCCAACGCCACCACGGCCATGCCGACGCCACGGGTGTCGATGGTGGCGACTGTGCCCTGGCCCACGGCGAAGACATCGCGGGTGATCGGTGCGGGTGCCAGGTGCCGGTCCATATGCTCGACAAAGTCGGCAGGTCCGCCAAGGGCGGCAACCATGCGGCCGAAATGGTCGGCAGCCGCACCGCTGTCGAGGGCGGTTTCGACCTGCACCTGCGCATCGGCCAGTGAATTGGCCTTTCCAGTCATCAGGGCAATCTCGGCGCAGAGGGCCAGTGTCACCTCACGCAGGCGTGCATCCTGGTGGTCACCGGTGAGGAAATCAACAGCGTTGCGCACCTCGAGCCCATTGCCGGCGGCACTGGCAAGCGGCTCGTTCATGTCGGTGATCAGCGCCCCGGTCTTGAGGCCCGCACCATTGGCAACGCTGACCAGGCTCTGGGCAAGGTCGCGCGACTTCTCCAGTGTCGGCATGAAGGCGCCCGAGCCGGTCTTGACGTCGAGGATCAGCGCATCGAGGCCGGCCGCCAGCTTCTTGGAGAGGATGGAGGCGGTGATCAGGGCGATGGATTCGACCGTACCGGTGACATCGCGAATGGCGTAGAGCGTCTTGTCGGCCGGAGCCAGGTCGGCGGTCTGGCCGATGATGGCACAGCCGGCCTCCTTGACCACCTTGCGGAAGAGCGTGTTGTCGGGCTGGGTCTGGTAGCCGGGGATGGAATCGAATTTGTCGAGCGTGCCGCCGGTATGGCCGAGACCGCGGCCCGAAATCATGGGCACATAGATGCCGATGGCCGCCAGGATCGGCGCCAGCATCAGGGAGACATTGTCGCCCACCCCACCGGTCGAGTGCTTGTCGGCCACCGGACCGTCGAGATCGGACCAGTCGAGCACAGTGCCAGAGTCGCGCATGGCCACAGTCAGCGCCACGCGCTCGTCCATGGTCATGTCCTGAAAATAGACCGCCATCGCAAAGGCGGCCGCCTGGGCATGGGACACCGTGCCATTGGCAAAGCCGGCGATGAACTGGGCGATATCGTCCTTGGCGAGGATTTCGCCATTGCGCTTCTTGAGGATGACTTCTTGCGGGAGGAAAACCATTTTTACGTGCTCGCGTGCCTCGCCCTCGTGGTTCGAGGGTCGCTGCGCTCCCGCCTCACCATGAGGGCTTAGGAAAGCGCCGAGTTCTCGGAGCCCTCATGGTGAGGTGCGAGCGGTTTCGCGAGCCTCGAACCACGAGGGCGGTTGTTCAGGCCCCGTAGGGAATCCACACGTTCTTCACCTGCGTTGCCTTGGCCAGGAAGTAGTCCCCGGCAAACCGCGGATCGGCGAGGTCGTAATAGATACCGCGCGACGTCCAGGTCTGCTTGAGGTTGCCCACCGAGGCCTTTTCGACCATGGCGGCGCCTTCGGCCGAACCCATGAACCACATGCCATCGACACCATCATGCTCGGCCAGGGTCTTGGCGAGGCTGATGCTTTCACCCGTGACGATATTGACCACGCCATTGGGGACGTCGGAGGTTTCCAGCACCTGATAGAAGTCTGTCATCGAGAGCGGGCTGCGCTCCGAGGGCACGAGCACAATCGTGTTGCCCATGGCAATGGCCGGGGCCAGCAGCGCTACTGAGCCGAGCAGCGGGCGGCTGGGTGGCGCGACGATGCCGAGTACGCCGAGCGGCTCGACCAGGGCCGTGGCGATCATGCGCTGGGGCGGGTTGTGGACGGCGCCGTCATATTTGTCGGCCCAGCCAGCAAAGGCGAAGAGCCGTTCGACCGATTGGGCAACCTCATCGCTGCCATCCTCGCCCGTTTGCGCCTTGATGCGGGCGGCAAACTCGTCGCGGCGATAGTCGAGGTTCTCGGCGAGGAAATAGAGGATTTGTGCGCGGGTATGAGCAGCAGTCGTGCCCCAGCTCAGCGCGGCGCGGGCCGCCTCGACGGCGTTGCGGATATCCTTGCGATTGCCGTCGCCGACTTCACCAACCAGCTCGCCCTTGGGGCCAAGAACAGGACGGTTGTAGCCAGAGTCAGGGCGGGCCTGCTTGCCGCCGATATACATTTTCGCGGTCTGGTCGACATGGCCGCTATCGAGCGGATTGGCGGCAGCGGCCTTCACCGGCGCCGGGGCGGGAGCGGCTTTCAGCGTCTTTTCCCAGGCAGGCTTCAAGTAGACAGCCATGCCTTCGCGGCCGCCTTCGCGACCGAAGCCGCTTTCCTTGTAGCCACCAAAGCCAACGGCAGCGTCAAAGTTGTTGGTGCCGTTGATCCAGATGACACCCGCCTTGAGCTTGGGTGCGATATCGAGGGCGAGATTGATATTCTCGCTCCAGAGCGTGGCGGCGAGGCCATATTTGGTGTTGTTGGCGAGGGCCACCGCCTCTTCGGGCGTGCGGAAGCTCATGGCGACCAGCACCGGCCCAAAGATCTCTTCTGAAACCAGCGTATTGGCGGGCGAGACATTGGTGACGAGCGCGGGCTTGAGATAGCAGCCGGCGGGGGGGAGCTGCCCATCTGGCTCATAGACCACAGCGCCTTCGGCCACGCCCTTTTTCATCAGGTCGCGGATGCGTTCGACCTGCACCGGGGCAACCAGCGCGCCGATATCGACGGACTTGTCCAGCGGATCGCCCACGCGCAGCTTTTCCATGCGCGCCTTGACCTTGGCGATGAAGCGCTCCTCGATGCTCTCCTGCACCAGAAGGCGCGAACCGGCGCAACAGACCTGCCCCTGGTTGAACCAGATGGCGTCGACCAGGCCTTCGACGGCGCTGTCGAGATCGGCATCTTCGAAGACGATGTAAGGCGACTTGCCACCCAGTTCGAGCGAGAGCCCCTTGCCCGAACCGGCCGTCGCGGCACGGATGATCTTGCCGACTTCGGTCGAGCCGGTGAAGGCGATTTTGTCGATATCGGGGTGGTTGACGATGGCGGCACCCGTGTCGCCCTCGCCGGTCACGATATTGACTACGCCCTTGGGCAGGCCGACGCGTTCGCAGATTTCGGCGAACAGCAGCGCGGTCAACGAGGTGAACTCGGCGGGTTTCAGGACCACCGTGTTGCCCGCGGCCAGGGCCGGGGCGATCTTCCAGGCCAGCATCAAAAGCGGAAAGTTCCACGGGATGATCTGGCCGCAAACGCCATAGGGCACGTGATCGGGGAACTCGCGGGCGATATGGGTGGCCCAGCCGGCGTGGTGATAGAAATGACGCGCGACTAGCGGAATATCGGCGTCGCGAGTCTCGCGGATCGGCTTGCCATTGTCCATGCTCTCAAGCACGGCAAAGAGCCGCGAATGCTTCTGGATCATGCGGGCGACGGCATAGAGATATTTGCCGCGCTCATAACCGGAAAGCGCGCTCCAGCCCTTGAACGCAGCGCGGGCCGCTTTCACTGCCGCATCGACATCGGCCGCCGTGCCATCGGTGATCTCGGCCAGCGAGGCGCCGGTGGCCGGATTGTCGGCGGTAAAGGTCTTGCCCGGCTTGGTCCATTTGCCATCGATGAAATGGCCGAACTTGCGGCCCTTGCTGTCGAGCCAGGCAATGGCCTGATCGGGCGCCTCGGGCGCCGGGCCGTATTCAAGGCTATCAAAGATTTGCGCGATCTTGTTCATTTCGGGTCCTCCCGAGGCGCGGTTTCACCCGGCCCCCCGTCCTTCGAGGCTCGCTTCGCTCATACCTCAGGATGAGGGCCTGCGGAGCATTCGTTCGCTTCGCTCTCGCCTCAAGATGAGGGCCTGCGGAGCATTTGGGAGCCCTCATGGTGAGGTGCGCGGCGCGCCGCGCCTCGAACCACGAGAGCGGATTGCATCACACCATCGGTTGCCTGTAGTCCGCCGCATAATGCCCGGTCAGGCCATGCTCAAGCTGCCGCTCGATATCCGTCAGCAGGCTCGACGCGCCGAAGCGGAAGAGATGCGGCTGCAACCAGTGAGCACCGAGCTCTTCCTTCATCAGCGCCATATATTTGAGCGCGTCGCCGGCCGTGGCGATGCCGCCGGCGGGCTTGTAGCCGATCTCGATGCCGGTCTCCTCGGCGAACCAACGGATCATGCGGATCATGGTCAGCGAGGTGACGAGATTGGCATTGACCTTTTCCTTGCCGGTCGAGGTCTTGATGAAATCGGCGCCGGCCAGCATGCAGACCAGCGAGGCCTTGGCGATATTGGTTTGCGTGGCCAGCTCACCGGTCCCGAGGATGGTCTTGATATGCGCTTCGCCGCAGGCCTTGCGGAAAGCCTTGACCTGATCGTAGAGCGCCTGCCAGTCACCACGCAGCACCATGCCGCGCTCGATGACGATGTCGATCTCCTTGGCGCCGTCCTTCACCGAAGCCTCGATCTCGGCGATCTTGGTTTCGACCGGCGCCAGGCCATGCGGGAAAGCGGTGGAGACGGCGGCAACCGGAATGCCACTGCCCTCAAGAGCCTTCACAGCGGTGTGGACGAAGGTGTGATAGACGCAGACTGCGCCGGGCAGGATGCGCCGATTGCCCATGCCCAATTGCTCGAGGATGTCCCGGCGGATGGGGTTGCGGGCCTTGGCGCAGAGACGCTCGACCCGGCCATCGGTATCATCGGCATTGAGCGTGGTCAGGTCGATCATGGTGATCGCCTTCAATAGCCAGGCGAGCTGGTAATCCTTCTTGACCGTGCGGCGCGCGCCGATGGTGCCGGCGCGGCGTTCCAGCGCCGAGCGGTTCATGCGCACGCGCTCGACCCAGTCGAGATCAAGCGGATAGCCCGGATTGCGCTTGTGCACGGGCTCGGTGGTGGTGTTGTCGACGACCTTGAGACTCATAGTTCCTCCACCAGTGCGGGGATCAGTTTCTTGAGTTTTTCAGCCCCCTGAACAGCCATCAGCTTGGTGTGCTCATGGCTGATACTCTCGTTCGACAGGCCCGCGCCCATATTGGTGATGGACGAGCAGGCCCAGACCTTCATGCCCAGGAAACGCCCGAGAATGACTTCGGGTGCCGTGGACATGCCGACGGCATTGGCGCCCAGGCGGATCGCCATCTGGATTTCGGCCACGGTCTCGAAACTGGGGCCAGAATACCAGAGATAGACCCCCTCCCCCAGCGCATAGTCGAAACGCTGGGCCAGTTCGGTCGCCTTGGCGCGCAGGTCCAGGTCATAGCAATTGACCATGTTCACAAAGCGGCGGTCAGTCGGCTCACCGATCAACGGGTTCATGCCGGCATAGTTGATGTGATCGGCGATCAGCATCAGGTCGCCGGGCCGGAAGCGCTCGTCCAGCGATCCGGCCGAATTGGTCAGCAGCAGCGTCTGGGCGCCCAGTTCGGCCATCGCTTCCAGCGCCGGGCGCATGGCGGCGGCATTGCCGTGCTCATAATAGTGCTCACGGCCGGTCAGCACCGCAACGCGCTTGCCACCCATATGGCCGATGATGAGGTCGCGGCCATGGCCAGATACGCCACCGCCCGGAAAGCCCTTCAATTCCGCATAGGGAATGGTGATGCGGTCTTCCATCAATTCACCGATGGCGGACAGCCCCGAGCCCAGCACGATGGCGGCGGCGATCGGCTCCTTGCCGGCGATCTTGCGGATGGTCTTTGCGGCCTTGCTCATTTTCCCAGGAACTCCGGACCAAAGGAATGAGGCAGCAATTGCCCCAGGGTCTGCACCAGCGGGGCGCCATCGACGCCGTGCGACACCACTTCGACATCAAGATCGGCGAATTCGCGGATGCGCTGACGGCAACCGCCGCAGGGGGTAACCGGCGTCGCCCCCGGGCCGGTGACGTATATCCGCCGGATGCGCTTGCCCCCGCCCGCGAGCATGGCCGCAATGGCGCTGGGCTCGGCACAATTGCCCACCGGATAGGCGGCGTTCTCGACATTGCAGCCGGCATAGATCTTGCCGTCATCGGCCAGGATGGCCGCGCCCACCTGAAACTTTGAGTAGGGCGCATAGGCCCTGGCGCGCACGGCCTCGGCGGCCTCGAACAGGGCCTTGTCGGTGTCTTGCATGGTCATCGCTTTCGGCGCCAGGCTCCCGGCCTAGCGCTCCTTTGTGTACGGTACGCCGCCGGCCTTTGGACCCACGGCCTTGCCGATAAAGCCGGCGAGCAGCACCACGGTCAGCACATAGGGCAGCGCCTGGATGGCCTGGACCGGAATTTCGATCCCGCCCAGCTCGGCGCCCTGCAGGCGGATCTGCAGCGCATCCAGGAAGCCGAACAGCAGGCAGGTGAACATGGCCGGCACCGGCTTCCACTTGGCAAAGATCAACGCGGCCAGCGCGATAAAGCCCTTGCCGGCGGTCATGTTGTTGCCAAAGCCAGAGCCTTGGGCAATGGAGAAATAAGCGCCGGCAAAACCGCAGAGCAGCCCGGTGATCAGCACCGCCTGATAGCGCAGGCGATTGACCGAAATGCCGGCCGTGTCGACTGCCTTGGGGTTTTCGCCCACTGCACGCAGGCGCAGGCCGAAGCGGGTGCGGTAAAGCACATAGGCGGTGATCGGCACGGCCAGGAAGGCGACATAGACCAGAATATAGTGGCCCGAAATCAGCTCCTGATAGATGGGGCCGACGACTGGTATCTGGCCGATCTGCGGGGCAAAGGGCAGCTCCACCGTGCCGAAGCGCCCATCCGCACTCAGTTGCGGGGTGCGGCCACCCTGGCGGAACCATTGCTGGCCCAGAAAAGTCGTCAGGCCAGCGGCCAGCATGTTGATGGCCACACCCGCGATCAGCTGGTTGCCCTTGAGCGAGATGGCCGCCGCGCCCTGCAGCGATGCCGTCATGATCGAGACGATGAGTGCTGCCAATAGGCCAGCCCAGGCCGAACCGGTAACGGCGGCGACCGCCCCGGCGGCGAAGGCTGCCATCAGCATCTTGCCTTCCAGCCCGATGTCGAAGACGCCGGAGCGTTCCGAATAGAGCCCGGCCAGACAGGCCAGCAGCAGGGGTGTCGAGAGACGTATCGTGGCGTCCAGAAGCGAGAGAACCGTTGCGAATTCCATGGCTCAGCTCTCCGACTTGACGGTACCGCGCGCGACGGCCTCCGCCTTTTGCTCAGGCGAAAGCAGCATCAGCGTACGTTGCAGGCCGGGCCGGAACAGCCCTTCCATGGCACCGGTAAACAGGATCACGAGCGCCTGGATGATCACCACCATCTCGCGGGTCAGGCCGGGCACCACATATTGCAGCTCGTTGCCGCCCTGATAGAGCGCGCCGAACAGCAACGCGGCCAGACCGATACCGATGGGGTGATTGCGCCCCATCAGCGCCACGGCAATGCCGACGAAGCCGGCATCGGCGACAAAGTCGAGCACCAGCCGGTTCTGCACCCCCATGACCTCGTTCAGCGCCACCATGCCGGCCAGCGCGCCCGAAAGCGTCATGGTGATCATGATGGTCTTGGAATTGGAAATGCCGGCATAGCGGGAAGCGGTGGGGTTGAAGCCCAGCGTGCGCAGGGCATAGCCGAATTTGGTATGCCAGATCAGCACATAGACAGCGACCAGGGCCACCAGGGCCACGAAGATCGAAAGATTGACCGGGGTGTGCTGGAATGGCCCGAAGAACTCGCCCAGCTTGGGCAGGCGTCCTCCTTCGGCGAAGGTGCGCGATTCCGGGCCCATGATATTGGCCGGCTTGAACACGCGGTTGAGCATATAGACCATGATCGCCGAAGCGATGAAATTGAACATGATCGTGGTGATGACCACGTGGCTGCCGCGCTTGGCCTGCAACCAGCCGGGGATGAAGGCCCAGAGCCCGCCCATGAAGGCGGCAGCCAGAAAGGCCAGCGGGGCGACGATCAGCCAATGGGTCTGGTCGAGCGCGAGCGCCACGGTGGCCACCCCAAGGCCGGCGATATAGGCTTGCCCATTGCCGCCGATATTGAAAAGTCCGGCATGGGCGGCAACGGCCACGGCAAGGCCGGTGAAGACGAAGTTGGTGGCGTAATAGAGCGTATAGCCGATATTGAAGCCGTTACCGAAGGCACCGACGACGATGGCCTGCATGGCCACCAGCGGGTTCTGCCCGATCATCAGCACCACAAGGCCCGAAACCACAAAGGCCAGCAACAGGTTGAGCAGTGGCAGCAGGACCACATCGGCCCAGCGCGGCAGGGGACGCAGCGCACTCATTCCGCCGCCTCCTTGTTGGCAATACCGGCCATCATCAGCCCCAATTCGCCCTCGGTGGCCGTGGCCGGATCGGCCTCGCCCACAATTGTGCCGTCGAACATCACCAGGATGCGGTCAGCAAGGGAGCGGATTTCGTCGAGCTCGACCGAAACGAGCAGAATGGCCTTGCCGGCGTCACGCATCTTGATGATCTGGTTATGGATGAATTCGATGGCCCCGATGTCGACGCCGCGGGTCGGCTGACCAACCACCAGCACATCCGGATTGCGTTCCATTTCGCGGGCCAGCACGATCTTCTGCTGGTTGCCGCCGGAAAACAGCGAACTCTTGAGATTGATATTGGCCGGACGCACGTCGAAGGTGGCAATGCGCTCGGCGGCCTGCTTCTTGACGGCGGCAATGTCGAGGAGGGCACCGCCATATTCGGGGCTGTTGTGATAGCCCAGAATGGAGTTCTCCCATTCGGCGAATTGGGTGACCAGACCCATGCGCTGGCGATCCTCGGGCACATGGGCCAATCCGCCGGCCCGGGCCCGCGCTGCCCCATCGTCGCCGCGCAAATGCATCTCGTTGCCGTTGAGCAGGACCTTGCCCGATTTCTGGTCGCGCATGCCGGTGATGGCCTCGAGCAGTTCGGACTGGCCATTGCCGGAAACACCCGCGATACCGACGATCTCGCCGGCCCGCACGGAAAAGCTCACATCCTTGACCCGGACCACGCCCATATCGTCGGCGACGGTCAGGTTCTGGACCTCCAGCAGGGTCTTGCCGGGATTGGCCGGGCCCTTTTCGACGCGCAGCAGCACCCGGCGCCCCACCATCAGCTCGGCGAGCTGCTCGGGGTTGGTCTCGGAGGTCTTGAGCGTATCGACCATCTCGCCCTGGCGCATGACCGAGACATAGTCGGTGATGGCCATGATCTCGCGCAGCTTGTGAGTAATCAGGATCACTGTCTTGCCCTGAGCGCGCAAGGTCTCGAGCACGCGGAACAGGTCGTCCGCTTCCTTGGGCGTCAGCACGCCGGTGGGCTCGTCCAGAATAAGGGTTTCGGCGCCGCGATAGAGCGCCTTCAGGATTTCGACGCGCTGCTGCTGGCCCACCGAAATGTCTTCGATGATGGCGTCTGGGTCGACCTCGAGCTCGTATTCGCGCTCAAGCTGGTCCAGTTCCCGGCGGGCGCGGTCGAGGCTGGGCTTGATGAAGCCGGAGTCCTCGGCGCCGAGCACGACGTTCTCAAGGACGGAGAAATTGTCGACCAGCATGAAGTGCTGGTGCACCATGCCGATACCGAGCGCCAATGCGTGGCGGCTGTCGGTGATGTGGGCGACTTCGCCATTGACGCGGATCGTGCCGCTGTCGGCGGTGTAGAAGCCATAAAGGATCGACATCAGGGTCGATTTGCCAGCGCCATTCTCGCCCACGATACCGTGGATGGTCCCGCGCCTGACCTTGAGGTCGATGTCCTTGTTGGCGTGGACTGCACCAAAGCGCTTGTTGATCTTTTCAAGCTCGATGGCCCAGCTGTCTGCCGGTGCAGAAGCAGCGGCCATTGAAGGCCGCTGCGGGTTGTTGGTGTCGCTGCTCATCGCCTTTGGCTTAGACGGGGCAGGTCGAGTCGGTCGTGTAGTCGTGGACTTCGATCTCGCCGGCAATGATCTTTGCCTTGAGATCGTCGACGGTGGCCATCATCTCGTCGGTGATCAGGTCCTGGTTGTGCTCGTCGACCGAATAGCCAACGCCTTCTTCGGCCAGACCAAGAACCGTCAGGCCCGGCTTGAAGGTGGCATCATCGGCAGCCTCGGTCATGGCCGTCTGCACGGCAACGTCGACGCGCTTGAGCATGGAGGTCAGCACCGAGCCGGGGTGCAGATAGTTCTGGTTGCTATCGACGCCGATCGAGTACTCGCCGGCATCGGCCATGGCCTGCAGCACGCCCAGGCCCGAGCCACCGGCAGCGGCGAAGACGATATCGGCGCCCTGGTCCATGGCGGCCTTGGCGAGTTCGCCGGCGGTGACCGGGTCATTCCAGGCGGCAGGGGTGGTGCCCGTATAGCTTTCGATCAGGGTGGCGTCGGCATTGACGGCCTTGGCGCCCTGGGCATAGCCACAATAGAACTTGTGGATCAGCGGAACGTCCATGCCGCCCACGAAGCCGAGCGTGCCGGATTCGGACTTGAGCGCGGCGAGCGCGCCGACCAGGAAGGAACCGGTGTGCTCGTCGAACAGGATCGACTGCACATTGGGCTGGTCCACAACGGTGTCGATGACGACGAAGTTGGTATCGGGGAATTCAGGGGCAACGGCTTCCAGCGCGGCGGTCCACATGAAACCGGCCATCACGATGGGGTTGGCACCCTGACCGGCAAAGCGGCGCAGGGCCTGCTCGCGCTGCGCATCGTTCTGCAGCTCGAGATCCATGTAGTTGCCACCGGTCTCGGCCTTCCAGGCCTCGGCACCGTTGAACGCGGCCTCGTTGAAGGATTTGTCGAACTTGCCACCCAGGTCATAGATGACGGCGGGATCGGCAAGAGCAGCACCGGTGAGCACAGCGCTCAGTGCGACGCCGCCAGCGATGGCCTTGGTAAGGGTCGAAAATTTCATTGATTGTATCTCCCTGTCTCGCACCAGCACCGGAGCCATGCCCCGAGGGTCAATCTGTGTGCGCTAACGGAAGATAAAATCCTGCAATGGCTTCGCCCGCAAGAGGGAAGGCGCAAATTTTTGCCAATTGGTCAAAAATGATCGTTAAGCCCGCCATTCGGGCCGATGTGGAGGAGCGCTAGAAGCGCGTCAGCAGCGCCTGAAACATCTGCCCCAGGTCGATATCGGCGAACAGGGTCACCAGCACGGCCGCGGCTGCGATGACATAAAGGGCGATACTGTCTCGGGTTTGGGAGGACATGGTTGGATTTGAAACAAATTGCGTTGAACCTCGTCCTCTCTAGCCGATCCGGCGCGGCAAAATCATGGCCGAGTTGCGCCGGATTTGGACGTGGTTAAGCAAATCTGAACGCCGGTCAAACCGGACCCAGCGGCTCGATCTCGGCGCCCATGGCGGCAGCGAAGCGCTCGAAGAAACCGTCGATGACTTTCTGGGCGGAATTGCCGATCACCGCCTTGCCCAGTTTCATGATCTGGCCCGACGCACCGCCCTTGGCCGTGAAGGACAGCAGGGTCCCGGGGCCGTCATCGGCAAGCACGATATCGGCCGCGCCCTCTGCCAATCCCAGCAGCCCGCCCTTGCCCCTTCCAGCCAGGGTATAGCTGGCGGCTGGGACCACATCGGAGAGCACCAGTTCGCCTTTGAAACTGGGTTTGACCACGCCCAGATTGACAGTGATCGCCAGGTCGAGCGTGTCCGGACCGGTCCAGCCAATATGGCTGCAGCCGGGGATGGCCGCCTTGAGCATATCGGGGTCGTTGAGCGCCGCCCAAACCGCCATCCGGCCGGCTGCAATGCGATAGCGTCCGCCGAAATCCATCAGTGCGTCCGCCCCGCCCGAACCGGGCTTGAATCGAAACCGACATGGAGAGTGTTCATGGTGCAGGTCTTGCTTCTTTACGTGCGGCTTTTTCGCACCAATATGGACTAAATAGTTGCCGGAACGCGCAGTTGCAATTGTCAGGCGGGGCGGCAGACGCAATCTAGGATGTGCCGGCGGCTTCGCCAGATCGGCCTTATCTTTTGAGGGAGACAGGGATGACCGAACCAGTGACCACCGCCGCGCCAACCGCAGCACCGACCGTTTCGGTGCTGGCAGAAAAGCCGCTCCAGTATCTGGACAAGGCGGTCAACGCGATCCGCGACCTGGGCATCTGGCCGGAAAACCAGGCCGAGGCACCGATCACCGGTCTTCTCCAGCAGATCACCGAACTGGATGAAACCCGCGTCATCCTGATCGGCCGCACCCTCTCACAGGCAAGCGCCTTCAACGAGGTGGTGCGCGAACAGGTTGCCGCCATGAAGATCGGCGAGCGCTATGAGGACATCACCAAGGGCTTCGATTCCATCCGCGACGATGCCAAGGGCATGGTCGACCAGCTCCAGGACAACAAGATTGACCTGTTCGAGCGGGCCTCCAATGTGTGGATGAAGGTCAGCCGTGGCGACATTGCCACGCGCTTCAACAAGATCCGCGACACCTATCTCGAAGTCACCTCGGATACCAAGGACCAGATCGACCGCGAACACACCATTCTGGAAGCCTATCGCGACTTCCGCGGCGCGCTGAAGCAGTCCGAAGTGATGGCGCTCGAAGTGCTGCAGACCGCTGAGGCGCGCCTCAAGGAAAAGAAGGACATCCTGCAGAAGGCCGCCGACGAGCTGGCTACCTATGCCGGCGACGTTCCGGCCGACCGGGCGCGGCTGGAAATGGCGCGCGACGAACGCCTGCGCGAAATGCAGAACGAAGAAAAGCGCTATCAGATCGCCAAGGACCTCTCGGACAATCTGACCATTTCCTACAACACCTCCGAAGTGGTGATGGCCCGGCTGATGCAGACGACCAACGCCAAGGAGCGCGTCTATCAGCAGTCGATTTCGTTCTTCTCGACCAATGAAACCGTGCTGACGGCCCTCTCTGCCTCGTTCACCGGCATGTTCGGCCTGCATGAGAGCACCGAGACGCTCAATGCCATGAAGGAAGGCATGAGCAAGTCGCTCGAAACCCTTTCGGAGATCGGGGACAAAGTGCAGGAAGAGGCGATCAAGGCCGGCTATGGCCCGACCGTGCGCGCCGATGCGGTCAAGAAGCTGGTCGATAGTGTCGTCAACTTCCAGGAGAAAAGCCGCGGCATCATTAATGAGATGCGCGTGGCCTCGACCAAGAACTCGGCAGAAATCCGCGATGCCGTGGAAGATGGCAAGCGGCGCCTGGCGACGCTGGCGGCAGAGGGTAATGCCCTGTTGCTCGAAACCAAGAGCTGAATCGGCAGCGCGACTGGCACGGGCATCGCATGAGTAAAGCGTCGGCGACACAGGCCGCCCCCCTGGATGAGGTGATGCTGGCGATGGACGTGGTCGACACGCTCCGTCACCGGCAGGATCTGGTCACCCGCGAGCTGGACGGCGTAGCGCGCGAGAAGCAGCTGATTGAAAAGCTGCGGGCGCTCTACCACCAGCAGGGCATTGAGGTGCCCGACCATATCCTGAAGGAAGGTGTCTCGGCACTGGCCGAGAGCCGCTTCACCTACGAGCCCCCCGCCCCCGGGCTGGGTACGACGCTGGCGCGGCTTTACGTGGGGCGCAAGACGTGGGGCCGGCCGGTGCTGGTGGCGCTCGGTGTGCTGCTGGTGGCCGGCATCGGCTATTTCGGCCTCTGGCAGCCCTATCAGCGCGGCCAGGCCGAACAGGCCCAGCTCGAACTGAGCCAAGGCCTGCCCGCTGAGATGGATGCGCTCTATCAGACCATCTACGAAGAAACCAAGGTGCAGCAGGCCGTGACCGAGGCCGAGGCGCTGGTCGAACGCGGCAAGGCTTTTGCCTCCGAGGGCAACCGGACCGGGGCCGAGGACGCCGTGGCACGGCTCGAGGCCCTGCGCGACCAGTTGCGGCTGGAATATACCCTCCGGGTCGTCAACCGCCAGGGTGTGCAATCCGGCTTCTGGACCTTCCCGGAGATCAATACCGACGCCACCAATTATTATGTGGTGGTCGAAGCGCTGGACCCGGATGGCAATGCGTTGACCTTGCCCATTCTCAACGAAGAGAGCGGCGAGACCGAAGCGGTCGATATCTGGGGCGTGCGCGTGCCGGAGAGTGTCTATGACGCCGTGGCGGCGGACAAACGTGATGACGGGATCATCCAGGCCAATATCATGGGCCGGAAGTCGGATGGCTTCCTGGATGTGGAATATGCCGTGCCGGTCTTGGGCGGCGCGGTGACCAGGTGGTAGGCGCATGAGCATTCGCGGACCCCAAGCGCTGGCAAGCCTGGAAGAAGCCATGCGCGACATTCGGCGCGAAGAGGACGAATTGTCCAAGCGCGTCTCACGGGCGGCCGAGCGGGCCAGCAAGATCCGCGAGCACGAGGCGGAGCTGTTCCGCCAGCTCGCCCGGCTGCGGCTCGATCCCGCGGTCCAGTCGCAACTGGATGGAGAGATTTCGGCCGCCGAAGCCAGGGCGCGCGACACGCTCAAGGCCCATTCCAAGGATGTAGGGAAGGCCGAAAAGGCAATCAGTGCGCTTGACGCCCGCCGCGCCGAACTGACCGACAAACGTGCTGCGGCGATCGCTGCCCTCGAGGAGCAGCAGGACCAGTTGAACGCGCTGACCGCAGTGCAGGTCGAAAAGCTGGCTGCCGATCCGGCCTATGCCGCCAAACGCGCCGAGACCGAAGAGCTGGACAGGATTGCCGAGCAATCCATGCGCAAGACCGAAATGGCGGAGGCTGATCGCGAGGAGAAGGGCCGACCCTATCGGGAGGACCCGCTGTTCATGTATCTGTGGGACGCCGGCTTTGGCACCTCCAGCTACAAGGCGGGCAATCTCACCCGCTATCTGGATGGTCTGGTGGCCGATCTGGTGGGTTTCGCCAAGGCGCGCCCGAACTTCGCCATGCTCAACGAAATCCCGATGCGGCTGCGCGAGCATGCCGAACGCCAGGAAGCCAGGGTCACCGCCGCCGAGGCCGAACTGGCGGCCATGGAAGTTGCGGCCGTCGATGCTGCGGGCGGCAAGCCGCTGCGCCAGGCCATCGCGGCGGGACAGACGAGCATCGAGACGCTCGACGCCGAAATCGCGCGGGTCGAAGACGAGCGCGACGCGGCGGCCGAGGCCCTGCAAATTCTGGCCGAAGGCAAGGACCCGGCCTTTGAAGGGGCGGCCGCCGAATTGGCTGCGGCGCTGGGGCGCGAAGATATCAGGACATTGCTGGCCGAGGCCCGCCAGACGCAGACCGGGCAGGACGACACTTTGGTGGCCCAGATCGACGAGGCCCGCACCCGGCTGCGCGAGGAGGAAGAGGAGAGCCGCGAGCAGCGCGAACGGCTCAAGACCCTCGCCGCGCGCCGGCGCGAACTCGAAGACATCCAGTGGGAATTCAAGAAGCAGCGCTTTGATGATCCCGGGTCCAGCTTCAAGGAAGACCGGCTGGTGGGAGACCTCCTCAACGACTTCCTGCGCGGCGGCATTTCGGCGGCCAGCTATTGGGACCAGTGGCGCAAGAGCCAGAACTGGGCCCCAGGCAGCGAATGGGGCGCCGGCTACCGGCCGACCCGTCAATCGCGCGCCAGCAATCCCTGGCCGCCCAGCGGTGGCGGTTTTCAGTGGCCCGACAGCAGCATCGGCGGCAGCGGCCGCAAGAACAAGCCATCAAGTGGCGGGTTCGGCGGCGGCTGGGGCGGCGGTTCGTCCGGCGGCGGGTTTTCACGACCGCGCACCGGTTCGTCCGGCTCGCGCAAGCATGGCGGGTTCAAGACGGGCGGGGGGTTTTAGGCGCCGGCAGGCGGTGTCTATTTTGGGGTGGTTTTCTGCCGGTCGGCTATTGGCAGATTTTCCCCGTAAGCAGACTATGCCAGTTAAGTCTTGGAGTCTGGGCCTGTGACACTAATAGTTCTGGCATTTCTGACCATACCCATCCAGTTGTTTGGGTATGCCACCACCTGCACGCAAGGCGATAGCGGCAGTGCATTAGCGAGTTCGGCCATCTCGGGCACGCTCCTGTTCGCTATGGCAGTTTTCCTATTACGCAGAGGGGCTTCAAATGGACTGGGGACCATTCCGCTAGTGTTCACTGCTATATTGCTCGTCGGGACGCTTGCATCCACTTCTTCTATTTGGCTCGGAACGATTAGGTACGGCACACCATGCGGCTCCGATTTCGCGTTCTATGCCCTTGAGGTGCCAGACCGGGCCGTAATTCTCCTTAGCTATCTGGCGCTTCCCATACTAAATGTTGCCCTCTGCTTGACGCTGTTGGCCCGAAAGCTTTCCGTGCCGAAATCGCCTACCTGAACAGTCGGTTTTGGCAACCAAAACACGCTCGTACTATGACCCCAATGGGGTCGACAACGGACCTTCCGCTTTGATCCGTTCCCTCCCACTCCACCGGCTGTCATCCCGGGCTTGACCCGGGGCCCATCCTGAGATGGTGCGGCGGACGTTGCAGGCGCTCGGTACACTTGGCGTCGCCCCAAGATGGGCCCCGGCTTTCGCCGGGGTGACAGCCGGTGGTTGCGAATGGGTTTGGGATCACCTCACCTGTTCTTTTTATCCCCGGTGCCAAAACCTCCCGCATAATGCCCTCATTCCTCTCGCGATAGGGCGGCCTGCAGCGACCAGTGGCGGGAGGGAAAGCCGGGCATGGGGCAGTCGCGTGCCGTCATGGTCTGGGGGTCGGCGGGTGAGAGTTCGTGCCTGTTGTGGCTTC
>Ga0207814_100065_pt1 | contig 115690 bp, 104 predicted proteins | sample TtaePargueraPR_7_FD_187755 | JGI IMG/M metagenome (GOLD analysis project Ga0207814, IMG submission 187755) | Aerobic enrichment media microbial communities from Bioluminiscent Bay, La Parguera, Puerto Rico - Tt and P1 (2) (SPAdes) | ecosystem: Environmental > Aquatic > Marine > Unclassified ...
TGTGGAGGCAAGAGTGAAAAAAATCGAGGCTATCGTAAAGCCATTCAAGCTCGACGAAGTCAAAGAAGCGCTGCAGGAAGTTGGCCTGCAGGGCATCACCGTGACCGAGGCCAAGGGTTTCGGTCGCCAGAAGGGCCACACCGAGCTCTATCGCGGCGCAGAATATGTGGTGGATTTCCTGCCCAAGGTGAAAGTCGAAGTGGTTTGCCCCGACGATTTGGCCGAAAAGGCCATCGAGGCGATCCGTGTGGCCGCTCAGACCGGCCGCATCGGTGACGGCAAGATCTTCGTCTACTCCATCGAGCAGGCCATCCGTATTCGTACCGGCGAATTCGGCGACGACGCGCTCTGAGACCTCCTCTCAGACGCCCGACGCCACATCCAGCAACAAGCATCCGATTTAGACAGGGGAAGACCTAATGACCACCGGAAGCGATATTGTTCAGCGTATCAAGGACGAGAACATCAAGTATCTCGACGTGCGCTTTACCGACCTGCGCGGCAAGCTGCAGCACGTCACCATGGACGCATCGGTGGTTGATGCCGACATGTTCGAGGAAGGCGTCATGTTCGACGGTTCCTCCATCGCCGGCTGGAAGGCCATCAACGAGTCCGACATGGTGCTGATGCCCGATCCGGAATCGGCCTATATGGACCCGTTCTTTGCCGCGCCGACTCTCGCCATCAATTGCGACATTCTCGAGCCCGCCACCTACCAGCCCTACAACCGTGACCCGCGCGGCATCGCCAAGAAGGCCGAAGCCCTGGTCAAGTCGTCTGGTATTGGTGACTCGGTCGTGTTCGGTCCCGAGCCCGAATTCTTCATTTTCGACGATGTGAAGTACTCGACCTCCACCTACAATGTCGGCTTCTCGGTCGACCATTCGGAACTGCCGATCAACAGCAATGCCGAATATGAAGGTGGCAATAACGGCCATCACATCGGCCTGAAGAAGGGCTACTTCCCGGTTCCGCCGCTGGACAGCGCCCAGGACATGCGCGGTGAGATGCTCGAAGCCATGGGCTCGATGGGCGTCATCATCGAAAAGCACCACCACGAAGTGGCTTCCGCCCAGCACGAGCTTGGCATGAAGTTCAAGCCGATGATCCAGTCGGCCGACGACGTGCTGCTCTACAAATATGCCGTGCAGCAGGTCGCCAATTCCTATGGCAAGACCGCAACCTTCATGCCCAAGCCCGTCTATGGCGACAACGGCTCGGGCATGCACTGCCACCAGTCGATCTGGAAAGATGGCAAGCCGCTCTTTGCCGGTGACCAGTATGCCGGCCTCTCCATGGAGTGCCTCTACTACATCGGCGGCGTGATCAAGCATGCGAAGGCGATCAACGCCTTCACCAACCCGACCACCAACTCTTACAAGCGTCTGGTGCCGGGCTTCGAAGCCCCCGTGCTGCTGGCCTACTCGGCTCGCAACCGTTCGGCTTCCTGCCGTATCCCATTCGGCCAGTCGCCCAAGTCCAAGCGCGTTGAAGTGCGCTTCCCCGATCCGATGGCCAACCCCTACCTCGCGTTCACCGCGCTGCTGATGGCTGGCCTCGACGGCATCAAGAACAAGATCCACCCGGGCGATCCGATGGACAAGGACCTCTACGAGCTGCCCAAGGAAGAGCTCAAGGAAATCCCGACCGTTTCCGGTTCGCTGCGCGAAGCCCTGGAAAGCCTCTCGGCCGACCGCGACTTCCTCAAGGTCGGTGGCGTCATGGACGACGACTTCATCGACAGCTACATCGACCTCAAGATGCAGGAAGTGATCAAGTTCGAGCACACCCCGCACCCGGTTGAGTACGAGATGTACTACTCCGCCTAAGCGGTTCGATATCGAAATGGGGAAGGGGCCTTTTGGGCCCCTTTCTTTTTTGCCTGTGCCTGTGACGTAGACGCGGCGCCGATGCGCCCCGGGTCGCTACGCCGTCTGGAAGGTCCGCCGCATGACCTCGCGCCATTCGTCCGGTGCCTCCAGCAGGCCCTCGAGATGATCGGCGTTCTGGGGCTCGAAGAAGCGCACCGCAAAGCCGAAATCGAACAGACGGACCACCTCGCCGGTGACGCGCCCGACGGTGACGATCTCGCCGACCTCAGGCTGGAACGCCGCCGATACGGCAGCACCAGAGATGGAATAATCCACGATCAGGCAGGGTTGCGACCAGTTGTCGGGCCGCGCGATCACCGTGCGGGGATTGCTCGGCATGACACGCTGCGCCACGCGCCGGTCGGTTTCCGTGGTCCACAATTTCTCGCTGAAGCTGGTGATGCGCATATTGAGGCGCTCGCGCTCCGCGGCGTCCTGCTCGATGCTCATTTCAAAGCCGTCATCGAAGTGCCGGGTCACGGCGCCGGTCAGCGTGCCAAAGGAGGTGAAGCTGGCTGACACCGCCTCGCCCTTTTGGGGAATGACAGGCGCGGTGACCCGAAGCGTGTCACTGCCGATCATGCGCAGCCGGCACGCAAACAGGTTGATGCCCGGATGCGTGGTTTGCGCCCCAATGACATAGCGTCCGGCGACGGTAGTGATGCCGTGCAAGGCAATTGTAGGGCGTTCCAGAACCTCGGACACATCCGACCTCCCGCTGGTGATCGAAAGAGCATGCCCGAGCCCCGTCAACGCCCTCTTGCCTGGACTATTCGCAATTTATCGATATCGGTAACCCATGCGCCACCATTGGGTCTTACGCCGCGGGCGGCTTGATCAGGGTCTCCAGATCTTCGATCTCCTGAAGCTGGATGAACTGAAGCGCAAAGCCGACATCGAGATGACGGACGACGCGGCCCACGACCCGGCCGAGGGCCATCGGCGTGCCCAATTCCGGCCAGCAATGCGCGGAGATGGCGGCCCCTGAGCGGGACACATCGATAATGAAGCAGGGAATGCTCTGTCCATCGGCCATGACAATGGTGCTGCGTGGGTCGCGCGGCTGAAAGCGACGGAACTCGCGCTTGTCGGGAACTTGCGCATGCACGTGTCTCTTGTGCCAGTCGATCTTGGCACCGAGCTTCTCGCGATCCTGGTCGCTCAATTGCAGATCTGTCACGAAGCCAGAGGCCAGCCGGCGCGTGATCCGCCCCCGCAACATGCCGAACTCGTTGAAGTGCGACGAGACCAACTCGCCTTCCTTGCCGACGACCGGGCCCACGGCGACCAGCATGCGGGTCGAGATCGAGCACAGCCGGCAGGCATAGACAGGGATCTTCTCATCTGGAGAATGGCGACGTTCCGGCAGCGCATAGCGTCCCGCCAGCGCGCCGATGAAGCGCACATCATGCCACTTATACGTACCGCCCGAACTGTCTTCGTCGGGCGCCGTGGTCAATAGCATGGGCCCCCCTCACCATGTGTCATGAGCAGCGTCTCGGATTCTGCGGAGTTCCCTTAAGGAAATTTCCCAATGTGCGACCAATTGACCATTCGGCCGTAAATGAGTTCCTAATCAAATAGCCGTGAGCCGTTCACTTTCCGAACCTGAAACGTTTTTTATGCGCAACACTCATCCAAACGCCCTGCTCACCCCCACAGAAATGGGAGAAGCCGACCGGTTGGCGACGCTGGCCGGGGTGCCAAGCCTGGACCTCATGGAACGCGCTGGTGAGTCCGTGGTCGACTTCCTTGTGTCGGAACATGCACGCTGCCTTGTCCTTGTGGTGTGCGGTCCAGGCAATAATGGTGGCGACGGGTTCGTAATCGCGCGGCTGCTCAAGAAACACGGTTGGCCGGTGCGGGTATGGTTGTCCGCCGAACGCGACCGGCTGCGTGGGGACGCCGCAGTCATGGCGGATCGCTGGACTGGGGCCCTCGAAACCGGGGAATTCAACCTTGGTGAGGCAGCGCTTGTCGTCGATGCCCTGCTTGGTGCCGGGTTGGACCGGGACATCACAGGCCCCATGGCGAGCGTGATCGGGGTCATCAACCAGTCAGACCTTCCCGTTGTCAGCGTGGACATGCCCAGCGGCGTCGATGGTGCCACCGGGGCTGCGCGCGGGATCGCCATCAGGGCAGGTACCACTGTCACCTTCTTTCGCCGCAAGCCAGGTCACGTGCTCTTGCCTGGCCGAGACCTCTGCGGCCGCACAATAGTGCGCGACATCGGCATCCCCGATTCGGTCCTCGAACGCATTGAACCGCGGACCTGGCATAATGGTCCGGGCCTGTGGTCGCTTCCGAAGCCGGATATTGCCGGGCACAAATTCGACCGCGGGCACGTGGCTGTCATGTCCGGCGGTGCCCAGCAAACGGGTGCTGCAAGACTGGCTGCCTATGGCGCGTTCCGGGCGGGGGCAGGGCTTGTCACGATTCTTGGTGACCGCGCCGCCCTTGCAGTTCACGCTGCGCATGTTACCGCGATCATGTTGCGGCAAGTGGAGGACACGGCCGACACGGCCACTGTCCTCTCAGACAAACGCGTCAACGCCTATGTGATCGGTCCGGCGGCCGGAATTGGCTCAGAGACGCGGGCCCATGTTCTCGCGGCTCTTGCCTCGGAGGCCGCCATCGTTCTGGATGCCGATGCTTTGACGAGCTTTTCTGAGGGGCCCGAAAGCCTGTTCGGCGCCATCCGCGAGCGCACCGCCCCTGTAATCATGACCCCGCACGAGGGCGAATTCACACGCCTCTTCCCCGACATCGGCGGGAGCAAGCTGGAACGCGCTCGCGCGGCCGCGCACCGCTCGGGCGCCTGTGTCATTCTCAAGGGCAGTGACACCGTGATCGCCGCTCCCGATCACCGCGCCGCCATCAACGACAATGCCCCATACTGGCTCGGAACGGCTGGGGCAGGCGACGTTCTCGCCGGCACCATTGGGGGTCTGCTTGCCCAAGGGATGGCAGGATTCGAGGCCGCCTGTGGTGCCGTATGGATTCATGCCGAGGCCGCCAACCACTTCGGCGGACCGGGGATGTTGAGCGAAGACTTGCCGGAATTGCTGCCCGGCGTGCTCAAATCGCTCGCCTCTTGAGGCGTCCGCAAGCCTGCTGACACGGGCTGGCGGCTAGCTTGATCATTGTGATGCTCTGACTTGCCGCCTCTGGCCGGTGCAACTACATGAGCTTGCGCGAGGCGGCGCGGCCTCCTCGATGCGCGATGTCCTGTCGTGTGCGGCGCATGATCTCTGGAGCACAACCATGAACAAGGCGCTGGTCGTCATTCTCGCCGCCGTCATGCTCGATGCCGTTGGCATTGGCCTGATTTTTCCCATTCTTCCCGCGCTGCTTCGCGAAGTCGGGCACACGACCGATATCGCCACCATTCTTGGGGTCATGCTCGCCCTCTATTCGGCGTGCCAATTCTTGTTCTCGCCGGTGCTGGGTGTGCTGAGCGATCGCTTTGGTCGGCGTCCGGTCTTGCTGATCTCCTTGGCCGGCGCTGCGATCGACTATGTGGTCATGGCGTTCGCACCCGAACTCTGGCTACTGGTCATCGGGCGCGCCATCGCCGGTATCACCAGCGCGAATATGGCGGTGGCGACCGCCTACATCACCGATATTTCCAGTGAAGAGGAGCGGGCGAAGCGCTTTGGCCTGTTCCACGCCATGTTTGGCATCGGGTTCATTATCGGGCCCGTCCTGGGCGGCATTCTGGGAGACATCTGGTTGCGCTCGCCATTCCTGGTGGCCGCCGCGCTCAACGCCGTCAACTTCGCGCTTGCCCTGTTCATGCTGCCCGAATCGCGTCGGGGCCAGAAGGGTGCGCGCTTCACAATGGACACGTTGAACCCTTTCAAGCCGCTGGCCTGGTCCCTGACGTTCAAGGCGCTGATTCCCTTGATGGCCATCTATTTCATCATGAATCTGGTGGGTACGGTCTACGGAACGACCTGGGCGATTTACACCGAAGATGTCTTTGCCTGGAACGGTATGACGATTGGCCTTTCCCTCGGGGCCTTCGGCGTATTCCACGCGCTGGCGCAGGCGTTTCTCACAGGTCCGGCCGTTGCCCGCTTGGGCGAACGATGGGCGTTGATAGTTGGGATGACCTTCGAGACGGGCGCCATGATGACACTGGTCTTTGCCACTCAGGGCTGGATCCTGTTCGCCATGGCGCCGGTCTTTGCCCTGGGCGGTATAGGCATGCCTGCACTACAGTCGCTCACAACGCGGCAGGTGGATGCTGATCGTCAGGGCCAGTTGCAAGGTGTGCTGGCCAGTCTCGTCAGCCTGGCCTCCGTCTTTGGTCCGCTCTTCTTCAGCTTCGTTTATCACGGTCTGCGACCAAGCTGGCCTGGAGCCATCTGGCTGGTGGCAATTTGCATCTATTTGCTCGCATTGCCGCTGATGGCCGGAATTCGTCGTCCGCCTCCGACCATCATCCCGGCGTCTGCATAGGCAAATAGGGAACAATCCCCGGAAAACCGGGCGTTTGCTCGTTTCCGGGGGTTGCAGGCCCGATTTTTCCAGTCCATTAACAGCTTTGCACCGTCGGGCAGCCGAAAACCCCCGGAATTCCTTGCGCTCAGCGCAGAATCACAAAAGGTTGTCGGCGTTTTCGTTCGCCAGAGACGGCGGGCATTCACTGTGAGGAAACGCTATGAACAAAAACGATCTGGTTGGCGTCGTTGCCGACAAGGCTACGATCACCAAGGCACAGGCCGCCGAAGCGGTTGACGCAGTGTTCGAAGCCATTACTGCTGCTCTCAAGGGCGGCGACGAAGTTCGTCTGGTCGGTTTCGGCACCTTTGCCGTCTCCCAGCGCAAGGCTTCGACTGGCCGCAACCCTGCCACCGGCGCAGAGATTCAGATTCCGGCTTCGAACCAGGCCAAGTTCAAGCCCGGTAAGGGCCTCAAGGACGCGATCAACTAAGACCGCGCCTTGCCGCAACACGGCAACCGGCCCCGCGCGGAATTCGCCGGGGCCGTTTCCATTCCTGCAAATGTCAGTTGACGGGCAGGAGCAGGCACCCTAATCAGGGCGCCGTTCAGTGACCGGTTCGGTCCTGCGGGCGATTAGCTCAGTTGGTAGAGCGCTTCGTTTACACCGAAGATGTCGGCGGTTCGAGCCCGTCATCGCCCACCATGCCCCCCGGCGGTCCGCCTTTCTCATAATTCACTGCAGCATTTTCGGCTTTCTCCTTGAAGGGAAAAAGTTTTCCACAGACGCAATGGCCGTTTGTAGAAATTCTGCGACAGAAAGCGGGCAGGGCGCTTGACTTCACCATAGGCGCCCAGTACATGGACGCCACGTTGCGCGAACGACTTGTTCGCAAGCGCTGCGGGAGTAGCTCAGTTGGTTAGAGCGCCGGCCTGTCACGCCGGAGGTCGCGGGTTCGAGCCCCGTCTCTCGCGCCACCTTTTCCATCAAATCGTCGGTGAAAAGTGGTGCGGGCCGAGTGGCCGGAGCATCGACTCTTCATTTCGTCGTGAGCCTCGTGATCTCGCGTAACTTCGGGCGCATGGTGACCGTATATGCTGTAAACTGTTCAGCATGAGGTCTGCCGATGCCCCGCCTGCTTTCAACACGTCCCAATAGAACGAATGCGCCGTCGCGCCGCCACGTCTTGCTGGGTTTTGCCGGTTTGACCGCCATCGCCACCATGGCCCCCATCGCGCCGTTCGCGCAGGAAAGGCCAGTGGTTATCCCGCCCCCCGAAATGGACCTCCAGGAGAGCGGCAATACGGCCGTTGCTGTCTTCGCCGGCGGCTGCTTTTGGGGTGTGCAAGGCGTGTTTCAGCGCGTGAAGGGCGTCACCAATGCCGTCTCCGGCTATTCGGGCGGCAGCGCGGATACGGCGACCTACGAGCTGACCACCCGTGGCAATACCGGACACGCCGAAACCGTGGAAATCACCTATGATCCCAGCGTGGTCAGCTTTGGCGAGCTGATGCATGTCTTTTTCTCGGTGGCGCACAATCCCACGCAACTGAACTACCAGGGGCCAGATAGGGGCACACAATACCGCTCGACGATCTTCCTCCTGAATGACGCTCAGGAAGATGTCGCGCGCGCCTATATCGCCCAGCTCGATGCAACCGGCCTGTTCGAGGGGCCGATCGTGACGACCCTCGAGCCTTTCGAAGCCTTCTATCCGGCTGAACAGTACCACCAGGACTTCCTGACGCTGAACCCGGATTGGCCCTATATCGTCGTGCACGACCTGCCCAAGATCGCCGCGCTCGAACAGATCTTTCCGGACAAGTTCCGGGCCGAACCGGTTCTTGTCGGCATGCTGCCAGACGGATGATACAGGCCTGTGACCGGAAGGCCACAGCGCAATTGCACTGTACTGGACCGCTTCCCCACGGGTGCGCGGTTCAGAAACAGAACAAAAACAAGTATTTGGTGGGAAAGAGATGCGCCGCCAGATGCAAGTAATGGAGGCTGGATGGACCAGCGAACGGAGCGGAACCGTCGTTTCGACGGCGGCGTTCCGGTTCCACGAAAGGTTCAGTACGAGGATAACCGCGATGCTTATGTCAAAGCCGACTGCCCTTGCAGTGTTCGCCAGCCTCAGCCTGGCGGGCGGCACCATGGCCGCCGATCTGATCACGGTCCCGGTGTCGACCCAGGCAGAGCTGCCTGTCGCGGGTGACGCGGGATTTGACTGGGACGGTTTCTATGCGGGGGTCCACGGTGTCGCCCAGAACGGGGCAACAAGCGGCACCCAATATGGCCTGGGTGTGCATGCGGGGGTAAACGCCCAGTTCGACTTCTATCTGCTTGGAGCGGAAGTGGCCGTGTCGGGTCTGGCCGACAATGGCACGGTTGGCGAGACCTCCTATGGGCAGATTCTGGGCCGAGCCGGCCTGGTCGTGTCCGATAATGTCGCCCTCTACGCCGCCGGCGGCTATGGCATCGACCTGGGTGTGCCGGCCGAGGAAGATGCCTTGCTGGGCGGCGGAGTCGAACTCAGTGTCACAGACAATGTGTCGGTCCGCGCCCAATACCTTCATGGCTTCCCGTTGCAGGGTGGCAATGACAAGAATCAGTTCACGCTCGGAGCCAGCTATCACTTCTGACCATCCCCACGCCCTTTGATTCCAATTCACCGGCCGGCCCCACACAGCTGTGTGGGGCCGATTGCGTTCTTGGCGAAATTGTGTCAGCTAAATGGCGGTCGGCCTTCGGTCCGCCTTATTTGCCACTGCGATTTGTGTGTTTGCGGGTCACTTGATGGCAATTGTATCAAATTGAACCAATTCCGGTGTGTTCATGCAACACCTGCCCGGAAATGGTCATCAAATCTTATCCGCGCCGCCAAATATGGGTCCGGGCTCTCTTGTCAGCCGCGCGCGCCTCAGGCATCTATCGGTCGACTACGGTTAACTCTATGGGAGTGCAAGACATGTTTGTACGTTCTTTGGCCATTGGCGTTTCCGCCGCGGCTCTCATGGTTGGTGGTGCTCAGGCTGCCGACCTCATCATCCCGACCACTCCGGAGCCGATCTACGCCCCGGCTGGTTTTGACTGGGAAGGCCTGTATGTCGGTGCCCGTCTGGGTGGCCAGTTCACCGGCGCCAACGCCTATGCCAACACCACTGCCAGCACCACCTATGGTGTCGTCGGTGCCGCTGTCGGCGTGAACTTCATTCCGGTCGATCCGCTGCTGCTCGGCGTTGAAGTCACCGCCGACTACATGTGGAACACCACTGCTGCTGTCACCAACTCGGGTGAGTTCTTCGCGAACCTCCGCGCTGGTGCCATCGTCACCGACAACGCCCTGATCTATGCTCTGGGCGGTCTCGGCTTCAACAACACCGCAGCCGGTTCGGTTGGTGTCTACCAGCTCGGTGGTGGTGTTGAATTCGCCGTCAACGACGTCGTCACCGTCCGCGGTGAAATCGTCGGCCAGGGTGACTTCACCGCTGTTGGCGCCGACTCGTTCTTCGAGTCGACCAAGGCCACCGTCGGCGTCTTCTACCACTTCTAAGTTTGTAGGGCGCGGGGCGGTCGCCGCCCCGTTGCCAGCAATCTTGCAACCCATCTCGGCGGACCGATTCTTTCGGTCCGCCGTTTTGGTTTTTGCCGCTCGCTTAGCGGTGTCCTGACAGGCTCTGCACACAGGCCCATTCCACAGGCAGGGCGCATCGCGCAAAATTCCTCCCGAAAAAGGGGCCGGCAAGCGCCTGTGACGACATGATTTGCCCATCCTATTACATGATCATTTCAATCATATTTTCTTTCCCTTGAAACGTTTGGGGGGAAGGTCTAAGCCGTTGCCCATCACCGGCGCATCGGCCCGCTTGCCCCAATTGCTTCGTGGCCCGTGTGCTCTTCGGCCTCTCCGGCCGGTTTGAACTTTAGGCTGCCGCATGACTGAATTGCTCAGCAATTACCTGCCGATTGTCATCTTCATCGCCTTGTCCGCCCTTATTGGCGGCGCGCTTCTAGTGGCGCCATTCCTGGTCGCCGTGAAGCGCCCGGATCCCGAAAAGGTCTCCGCCTTCGAAGCCGGGTTTGACGCCTTCAGCGACGCCCGCATGAAGGTGGATGTGCGATTCTACCTGGTGGCGATCCTGTTCATCATCTTTGATCTGGAAGTGGCATTCCTCTTCCCTTGGGCCGTGGCCTTCCGGGATGTGGGTTGGTTCGGCTTCTGGTCGATGATGATTTTCCTCGGCGTGCTGACCATCGGCTTTATCTATGAATGGCGTAAGGGAGCTCTGGAATGGGATTGAGCCCGTCCAGTTCGACACTGGTTACCCCGCGTCCCACGGGCGCGATCGATCCGGCAACCGGCAAGCCTGTTGGCGCTGATGATCCGTTCTTCGCTGGCGTGAACAACGAGCTGGCTGACAAGGGCTTTCTCGTCACCACTGTGTCGCAGCTGATCACCTGGGCGCGTACCGGTTCTCTGATGTGGATGCAGACCGGCTTGGCTTGCTGCGCTGTGGAAATGATGCAGATGTCGATGCCGCGCTACGACATCGAGCGCTTCGGCACCGCCCCGCGTGCTTCGCCACGCCAGTCCGACGTGCTCATCGTGGCCGGTACGCTGACCAACAAGATGGCGCCCGCCCTGCGCAAGGTCTACGACCAGATGCCCGAGCCGCGCTACGTCATCTCCATGGGCAGCTGCGCCAATGGCGGTGGCTACTACCACTATTCCTATTCCGTGGTGCGCGGTTGCGACCGGGTTCTGCCGGTGGACGTCTATGTCCCGGGCTGCCCGCCGACCGCTGAAGCGCTTCTTTACGGCATCCTGTTGCTGCAGAAGAAGATTCGCCGCGACGGCACGATCGAACGATAGGGCAGGGGCATGACCGATATTGTTGTCGAGCCGATTGCAGTCGACCCGCTGGTAACGCTTGGCGAGCATGTCGCCGCGTCCCTGGGCGATGCCGTCCTGGGCTTTGAAGTGGCCTATGGTGACCTGACCGTCACCGTGGCGCGTGATTCCATCGTCAATGTGGCGACGTTCCTGCGCGATGATCCGAAATGCCGTTTCATCAGCTTTGTTGACGTCTGCGGCGCCGACTATCCGGCGCGCGAGTTCCGCTTTGATGTCGTCTACCACTTTCTCAGCCCGCATCTGAACCAGCGCATCCGCGTCAAGCTCGAGGCTGACGATGTGACGCCCGTTCCGTCCATCTGCGATGTTTTCCCCGGGGCGAACTGGTTCGAGCGCGAAACCTACGATCTTTATGGCGTGCTGTTCTCCGGCCATCCTGACCTGCGCCGCATCCTGACCGATTACGGTTTCGATGGTCATCCGCTGCGCAAGGACTTCCCGCTGACCGGCTTTGTTGAAGTTCGCTACGACGAGGAGCGGAAGCGCGTGGTCTACGAGCCAGTGACCCTGGCCCAGGAATTCCGCACGTTCGATTACCTGTCGCCCTGGGAAGGCACTGACTACGTGCTGCCTGGCGACGAGAAGGCGAAATGAGCGAGTAGTGAGTAGCGAATAGGAATTAGAAAGGAGTTTGCAGACGGAAATCCAATCCTACAGAGACCTTAAGGTATGGAGCGCGGCGATGGATTTGGCCGAAGCTTGCTATCGAGCGACAGCGGGTTTTCCAATGGATGAGCGTTTCGGCATGACATCGCAGATCAGGAGGTCGGCGACTTCCGTTGCGGCGAACATTGCCGAAGGTCATGGCAGGGAAAGTACGGGCGCTTTTGTGCAGGGACTAAGAATTGCACAAGGTTCGCTGAAGGAATTGGAAACGCATCTGATCCTATGTCGGCGCATCGGTCTGATGCAGATCGTCCACTGTGACGAGTTGCTTGAGGCTTGCGACGAAATTGGCCGGATGTTGCGGGGATTGATCCGCAGGCTGCAGGACAAAACATGAAGAGCAAGAGACGAATGCACGCTATTCGCTATTCGCTATTCGCTATTCGCCCTAGCGGAGCAGACGCATGAGCGAAGTCGACGTTCGCAATTTCACCCTGAATTTTGGCCCCGTGCACCCCTCGGCGCACGGCGTGCTGCGCATGATCCTCGAACTCGATGGCGAGCTGGTCGAGCGCGTTGATCCGCATGTGGGCCTGCTGCATCGCGGCACCGAAAAGCTGATCGAATACAAGACTTATCTGCAGGCCGTACCGTACTTCGACCGGCTCGACTACGTGGCACCGATGAACCAGGAGCACGCCTTCGCCCTGGCCGTCGAGCGCATGCTCGAGATCGAGGTGCCGCGCCGTGGTCAGTTGATCCGTGTGCTCTATGCCGAGATCGGTCGCCTGCTGGCGCATCTGATGAACGTGACCACCCAGGCCATGGACATCGGCGCGCTCACCCCGCCGCTCTGGGGCTTCGAGCAGCGCGAAAAGCTCATGATTTTCTATGAGCGCGCATCCGGTGCCCGCATGCACGCGGCCTATTTCCGCCCCGGCGGTGTCCATCAGGACCTGCCGCAGGCGCTGATCGACGATATCGCTGTATTCTGTGACGAGTTCCCCAAGGCCCTCAAGGACATCGACACGCTGCTGACGGGCAACCGCATTTTCAAGCAGCGCAATGTCGATATCGGCGTGGTGCCGCTGGAAGAAGCCTGGGGCCGCGGGTTTTCGGGTGTCATGGTGCGTGCTTCGGGCGCCGCGTGGGACCTGCGCAAGAGTCAGCCCTATGACGCCTATGCCGAAATGGAATTCGACATTCCCGTCGGCTCCAATGGCGACTGCTATGACCGTTATCTGATCCGCATGGAAGAAATGCGTCAGGCCAACGAGATCATGCGCCAGTGCATCAAGAAGCTGAATGCGCCGGACGGCAAGGGCCCCGTTGCGTCGACCGACGGCAAGGTGGTGCCGCCAAAACGCGGTGAGATGAAGCAGTCCATGGAGGCGCTCATCCACCACTTCAAGCTCTATACCGAGGGCTTCAAGGTCCCGGCCGGTGAGATCTATGCCGCTGTTGAGGCCCCCAAGGGCGAGTTTGGCGTGTACCTGGTGTCCGATGGCACCAACAAGCCCTATCGCTGCCATATCCGCGCGCCGGGCTTCGCGCATCTCAGTGCCATGGATTACCTCTGCCGCAAGCACATGCTGGCGGATGTGACCGCGATCCTCGGGTCGATTGATATTGTGTTCGGAGAGGTGGATCGCTGATGTCTACGCGACGCCTTGCAGACGAGTCGGTGCAGCCGGCGAGCTTTGCCTTCAATGCTGAAAACCAGGCCTGGGCGGAAAAGCGCATCGCGCTGTATCCCGCCGGCCGGCAACAATCCGCTGTCATCCCGCTGCTCATGCGGGCGCAGGATCAGGACGGCTGGGTCACCCGTGCGACCATCGAAAAGGTCGCCGAGATGCTGGATATGCCCTATATCCGCGTGCTCGAAGTGGCGACCTTCTACACCCAGTTCCAGCTGGCTCCGGTCGGCAAGAACGCCCATATCCAGGTCTGCGGCACCACGCCCTGCATGCTGCGCGGTGCTGGCGACCTGATCGAGGTCTGCAAGAACAAGATCCACCCCGAGCCGCACCATCTCAATGAAGATGGGACGATGAGCTGGGAAGAGGTCGAGTGTCTCGGCGCCTGCGTCAACGCGCCCATGGTCATGATCTACCATGACACTTACGAAGACCTGACGCCTGAGCGCATGGAAGAGATCGTGGACGCCTTTGCTGCCGGCAAAGGGGACACCATCAAGCCCGGTCCGCAGATTGACCGCCAGACGTCGGCGGCCATGGGTGGCCGGACGACTCTGCTCGAGCAGCCGACTGCCAAGCGCGAGAAATTCGTGCCGCCTCCGGCGCCTGATGCTGCCGCCGCCGCCCCGGCCGCTGCGGCGCCTGCGCCGAAGACCGAGCCCGATACCGCAGCCAAGCCCAAGGACGTGGCGGCCGAGAATGCGCCGGCCATCAAGGGCACACCGAAGAAGGCCAAGGTGAGCCAGGCCAAGGCCGAAGCAGAGCGCATCAAGGCAGATGCCGCTGCGGGTGCCGACGGTTCGCCGAACACGGCGATGCGCGAAGGCGCGACCGGCGCAGAATCGAAGGCCGAAGGCGTCGATGAGGGCAAGGCCGTGGGCAAGGCCCGCGCCTCAGAGCCCGGCATTGGCGGAGCCTCGGCTTCCGTCAAGAAGACAAAGCCAGCGGTGAAGGCACCTGCGGCCGATCCCAAGGAGGTCGTGCCGACCGCCGAGAAGGGGGGTGAACTCACGCCTCTGTTCGAGCGTCCCGAGGGCGCGGCCGATGACCTCAAGCTGATTTCCGGCGTTGGCCCGGTGATCGAGCGCAAGCTCAACGCCCTGGGCATCACCCGATACGACCAGATCGCCAAGTTCAAGAAGGCCGACATCACCCGTGTCGATGACGTCCTGAACTTCAAGGGCCGTATCGAGCGTGACGACTGGCTCAAGCAGGCCAAGGCGCTCGCCAAGGGTGGCGTCGAGGAATATCGCAAGGTCTTTGGGAAGGACCCGCGCTAAATGACCATCGGTGGCATCGATTTTCGGGCTCTGACCATCGCGGACTACGCCGTAGGCGTGGTCTATGCGGTGCTGGGTACGTTCATCGTCACTGGTTTCGAGATGGTTCTCAATATTGCACTGCCCAGCTTCGTGGCTGCGGCAGTGGGGGCGGCAATCGGGGTTGCTGCCTGGTTTGTCTTTTTGTTGAAGCGGAAAAGCTGATCATGCTCGCTGACAAGGATCGCATTTTCACCAATCTCTACGGCCACCACGACTGGCGGCTGGAGGGCGCGCGTGAGCGCGGCTCATGGGTTGGGACCAAGGAATTCATCGATTCCGGACGCGACTGGATCACCAATGAAGTCAAGTCGTCCGGCCTGCGCGGCCGCGGCGGTGCCGGCTTCCCGACGGGCCTCAAATGGTCGTTCATGCCCAAGCAGTCCGACGGACGCCCGCATTACCTCCTGGTCAATGCCGACGAATCCGAGCCCGGCACCTGCAAAGACCGCGAAATCCTGCGCCACGATCCGCATCACCTGATCGAAGGCTGCCTTCTGGCCTGCCGCGCCATGGATGCGCACCTGGCCTTCATCTATGTGCGCGGCGAGTTCATCCGTGAACGCCAGCGCCTCGAGGAAGCCGTCCAGGAAGCCTATGACGCCAAGCTGATCGGCAAGGACAATATCCACGGCTGGGATCTGGACATCATCGTCCACCACGGCGCCGGCGCCTATATCTGCGGTGAAGAAACCGCGCTGATGGAGAGCCTTGAAGGCAAGAAGGGCCAGCCGCGCCTCAAGCCGCCATTCCCGGCTGGCATGGGCGTCTATGGCAACCCGACCACCGTCAACAATGTCGAATCCATTGCCGTTGTGCCCGAAATCCTGCGCCGCTCCGGCGCCTGGTTCTCGTCCATCGGCCGCCCGAACAATGTCGGTACCAAGCTGTTCATGGTCTCGGGCCATGTGAACAAGCCGGCCACCTTCGAGGAAGCCCTGGGCGAGAGCTTCAAGGACATCATCGAAAAGCATTGTGGCGGCATCCGCGGTGGCTGGGACAACCTGCTGGCGGTCATTCCCGGCGGCGCATCCTGCCCGGTCGTGCGCGGCGAGGACATGATGGATGCCATCATGGACTTCGACGGCATGCGCGAGAAGAAGTCGAGCTTCGGCACCGGCGGCATGATCGTCATGGACAAGTCCACCGACATCATCAAGGCCATCTGGCGCATCTCGGCCTTCTTCAAGCATGAGAGCTGCGGCCAGTGCACGCCGTGCCGCGAAGGTACGGGCTGGATGATGCGCGTCATGGAACGCATGGTGCAGGGCCGTGCCCAGAAGCGCGAGATCGACATGCTGTTCGAAGTGACCAAGCAGATCGAAGGTCACACCATCTGCGCCCTGGGCGACGCGGCCGCCTGGCCGATCCAGGGCCTGATCCGCAATTTCCGCCCCACCATCGAGGCGCGGATCGAGCAATATACCTATTCATCCACCAGCGACGGCGCCGTTCCGTCGATCGCGGCGGAGTAAGACAATGGCCAATATCAAAGTCGACGGGCAGCTTATCGAAGTCCCCGATCACTACACCCTGATGCAGGCCGCCGAGGCGGCTGGTGCGGAAATTCCGCGCTTCTGCTACCACGAGCGCCTGTCGGTGGCCGGCAATTGCCGCATGTGCCTGGTCGAAGTGAAGGGCGGGCCGCCAAAGCCGCAGGCAAGCTGCGCCATGTCGGTCAAGGACCTGCGTCCCGGCCCCAATGGCGAACCGCCCGAAATGTTCACCAACACGCCCATGGTCAAGAAGGCCCGTGAAGGTGTGATGGAATTCCTGCTGATCAACCATCCGCTCGATTGCCCGATCTGCGATCAGGGTGGCGAGTGTGACCTGCAGGACCAGGCCATGGCCTATGGTGTCTCCGGCTCGCGCTTCCACGAGAACAAGCGCGCAGTCGAAGACAAATACATGGGCCCGCTGATCAAGACCTCGATGAACCGCTGCATTCACTGCACGCGCTGCGTCCGCTTCACCACCGAGGTCGCCGGCATTTCCGAGCTGGGTCTGCTTGGCCGCGGCGAAGACGCCGAGATCACGCCCTATCTGGAACGCGCCCTGACCAGCGAACTGCAGGGCAATGTCATCGACCTCTGCCCGGTCGGTGCGCTCACCTCCAAACCCTACGAATTCCACGCCCGTCCCTGGGAGCTGACCAAGACCGAATCCATCGACGTAATGGATGCCGTCGGTTCGGCCATCCGCGTCGACAGCCGTGGCCGCGAAGTCATGCGCGTGCTGCCGCGCATCAACGAGGCCATCAACGAAGAGTGGATTTCGGACAAGACCCGCTTCATCTGGGATGGCCTGAAGAGCCAGCGGCTCGACCGGCCCTATGTGCGCAAGTCCGGCAAGCTGCAGGCTGCCACCTGGGACGAAGCGCTGGCCGCTGTCGCCGCCAAGGTCAAGAAGGCCGGCAACAAGGTCGGCGCCATCGCCGGCGATCTCGCCGCGGTCGAGGAAATGTATGCCCTCAAGGGCCTGCTCGCCTCGATCGGTTCTGGCATGACCGACGTCCGTCCGGCCATGTCGGGCATCGACCCGTCCATGCCGCGCTCGGCTTACCTCTTCAACCCGACCATTGCCGGGATCGAACAGGCCGACGCCATCCTCATCATCGGCGCCAATCCGCGCAAGGAAGCGTCGTTGATCAATGCGCGCATTCGCAAGACCTGGCGCGCCACCAACCTGCCCATCGCCGTCATCGGCGAGCAGGTGGACCTGACCTATGCCTACGAATATCTGGGTTCCGGCTTTGAAAGCCTGGCCGATCTTGCCGCTGGCAAGGGCGCCTTTGCCGAGACGCTCAAGAACGCCAAGCACCCGCTGATCATTGTGGGCGAAGGCGCTGTCTCGCACGCCACTCTCGGCAAGCAGGCCGGTCGCGATACCATCGCGCTTGCCGCCAAGCTGGCCACCGGCGCCAATGTCGAAGAGGGCTGGAACGGCTTTGCGCTGCTGCACAACGCCGCCAGCCGCGTCGGCGGTCTCGATATCGGCTTCGTGCCGCATGATGGTGGCGTCTGCTCGGCCGACCAGATCGGTCTTGCCGGCAAGGGTGAACTCGACGTGCTCTTCCTGCTCGGCGCCGACGAATACGACATGTCGGCCATGGGCAAGGCGTTTGTCGTCTATATCGGCAGCCATGGTGACAAGGGCGCGCACCGCGCCGATGTCATCCTGCCTGGCGCGACCTATACCGAAAAGTCCGGCACCTATGTGAACACCGAGGGCCGCGTGCAGGTCACCACCCGCGCCGTGTTCCCGCCGGGCGACGCCAAGGAAGACTGGGCGATCATCCGGGCGCTCAGCGGTGCCATCGGCCAGGCTCTGCCCTATAATTCGCTGGCCCAGCTGCGCGCGGCACTCTATGCCGAATTCCCCCATCTGGCCCGCATCGACGAGATCGCCGCCGGGTCGGTGGATGATGTCAAGAAGCTGGCCAAGGCCGCCATCAAGACCAAGTCGGCGCCCTATGCGTCGCTGGTGACTGATTTCTATCTCAGCAATCCGATTGCCCGCGCCTCGGCCACCATGGCCGAATGCGCGCAGATGGCTGCGGGTCTCAAGCAGGCCGCGGAGTAGGGGAGCACAATGGACTTTATACTCGCGGCCCTCGACTACCTGCTCGGCATCCCCGTCTTCGGTTGGGGTGCCCAGATCGGCTTTGTCTACAAGGCTCTCGGCCTGCTCGTCGGTCTCCTGATCTTCACCGCCTTCATCCTGCTGGCCGACCGCAAGGTCTGGGCGGCCGTGCAGATGCGCCGTGGTCCCAATGTCGTCGGTCCCTTCGGCCTGTTGCAGTCCTTTGCCGACCTGCTGAAGTTCCTGGTCAAGGAAGCGGTCATTCCCGCCGGTGCCGACAAGGTGCTGTTCCTGCTGGCGCCGCTGATCACGGCGACGCTGGCGCTTGCCGGCTGGGCCGTTGTCCCGGTCGACAATGGCTGGGCCATGGCGAACATCAATATCGGCATTCTCTATCTGCTCGGCATCTCGTCGCTCGGCGTCTATGGCGTCATCATCGGTGGCTGGGCCTCGAACTCGAAATATCCCTTCTTCGGTGCGCTTCGCGCCGCCGCGCAAATGGTCAGCTACGAAGTCTCCATCGGCCTCGTCATCATCACCGTGCTGCTCTGCGTGGGATCGTTGAACCTCAATGACATCGTGATCGCCCAGTCCGAAATGGGCCTGGCGCATGCCCTGGGCGTGCCGTGGCTTTCGTTCCTCAACTGGTTCTGGCTGCCGCTCTTCCCGATGTTCGTGGTGTTCTACATTTCGGCCCTGGCCGAGACCAACCGCCCGCCCTTCGACATGGTGGAAGGCGAGTCCGAGCTGGTGGCCGGTTTCATGACCGAATATTCGGCCACGCCTTACCTGCTGTTCATGCTCGGTGAGTACATCGCCATCCTGCTCATGTGCGCCATGACCACCATCCTGTTCCTGGGTGGCTGGGCCGCACCGATCGACCTGCCGCCCTTCACCTGGATTCCGGGCGTCATCTGGTTCTTTATCAAGGTAACCCTCGTCTTCTTCATGTTTGCCATGGCAAAGGCCATCGTGCCCCGCTATCGCTACGACCAGCTCATGCGGATCGGCTGGAAGCTGTTCCTGCCGCTCTCGCTGATCATGGTCGTGATCGTCGCTTTCGTTCTCCAGCTCACTGGCTGGGGCTGGCACGGGGGAGTTGCCTGATGCGCGTCGGACAGATCGTCAACACGCTGCTGCTCAAGGAATTCGTATCGGCCTTTTTCCTGGCCATGCGTTATTTCTTCGGCGCCAAGCCCACCATCAACTACCCCTTCGAAAAGGGCCCGGTGTCACCGCGCTTCCGTGGCGAGCACGCCCTCAGGCGCTATCCCAATGGCGAAGAGCGCTGCATTGCCTGCAAGCTGTGCGAAGCCATCTGCCCGGCCCAGGCCATCACCATCGAAGCCGGCCCGCGCCAGAACGACGGCACCCGCCGCACCGTGCGCTACGACATCGACATGGTGAAGTGCATCTATTGTGGCTTCTGCCAGGAAGCCTGCCCGGTCGATGCCATCGTCGAAGGCCCGAACTTCGAATTCGCAACTGAAACGCGCGAGGAGCTCTATTTCTCGAAAGAGAAGCTCCTCAGCAATGGCGACAGGTGGGAGCGTGAAATCGCGGCCAACCTGGCTGCCGACGCGCCTTACCGCTAACGAGGGAAGAGCATGACCCTTCCGCTGTTCTTCTTCTACGTTTTCGCCGCCATCACCGTGGCGTCGGCCTTCATGGTCATCTCCGCGCGCAATCCCGTGCATGCGGTGCTGTTCCTGATCCTGGCCTTCGTCAACGCGGCTGGCCTGTTCATGCTGGCCGGCGCCGAGTTCCTGGCGCTGCTGCTGATCGTGGTCTATGTCGGCGCTGTCGCGGTGTTGTTCCTCTTCGTCGTGATGATGATCGATGTCGACTTCGCCGAGCTCAAGTCCGGCCTGCTCGCATACGCGCCCATTGGCATGGTCGTGGGGGGCATCCTGTTCCTGGAGCTCCTGCTGGTTGCGGGCAGTTTTGTCATTGCCCCGGAAGTCGTGGGCGCTGGTGGCCTGCCCATCGATGTGACCATGGAAAACACGCGTGCCCTGGGGCAGGTGCTCTACACACGCTATGTCTTCCTGTTCCAGGGAGCGGCGGCGGTTCTGCTGGTCGCCATGATCGGCGCCATCGTGCTGACCCTGCGGCACCGGACGGGTATCAAGCGGCAGAGCACCGCCGCGCAACTGGGTCGCAAACCCAGCGAGACGGTGCGCAACGTCAAGGTCAAGAGCGGTCAGGGGCTATAGGGGGTTATCATGGGCTTGGAAATCGGGCTCGGTCATTACCTGACCGTAGCGGCAATCCTGTTCACGCTGGGCGTGTTCGGTATCTTCATCAACCGCAAGAACATCATCGTCATCCTGATGTCGGTGGAATTGATCCTCTTGGCGGTGAATCTAAACCTCGTGGCGTTCAGTGCCCACCTGCAGGATCTGCAGGGCCAGGTCTTCGCGATGATGATCCTCACCGTGGCCGCCGCCGAGGCCGCCATCGGTCTCGCCATCCTTGTGATCTTCTACCGCAACCGCGGCTCCATCGCGGTTGAAGACGTCAATATGATGAAGGGCTAAGAGCACCGCTATGATCATTCAGGCGATTGTTTTCCTGCCCCTTATCGGGGCGCTTGTGGCCGGTCTTCTCGGCCGTTCCATCGGCCATCGGCCATCTGAATTCATCACCACCGGCCTGCTACTGATTGCGGCCGTGCTGAGCTGGGTCGTGTTCATCCCCGTCGCCTTCGGGGACGGCCTTGTTGGCGCCGTGGGCGATGGACATGCGGCCGTGCTCAAGGTGGAGGTGATGCGTTGGATTCAGGTCGGCGACATGGATCTGCGCTGGATCCTGCGCGTCGATACGCTGACGGCCGTCATGCTGGTGGTCGTCAACACCGTATCTGCGCTCGTCCATGTCTATTCCATCGGCTACATGGAAGAGGACCCGCATCGGTCGCGCTTCTTCGCCTATCTCTCGCTCTTTACCTTCGCCATGCTGATGCTGGTGACGGCGGACAATTTCCTGCAGATGTTCTTCGGCTGGGAAGGTGTGGGCCTGGCGTCCTATCTGCTGATTGGCTTCTGGTACACCCGGCCCTCGGCCACGGCGGCCGCAATGAAAGCCTTCATCGTCAACCGCGTCGGCGACTTCGGCTTTGCCCTCGGCATCTTTGGCGCCTTCATGGTACTTGGCCATATCGACTTCGATGGCGCATTCCATGCGGCCGACGAATTTGCAGTGACCGGCCTTCCGGTCATTCAGTTCCTCGCCTGGGAACTGGACGCCATGACCGTGGTTTGCCTGCTGCTCTTCATGGGCGCGATGGGCAAGTCCGCACAGTTTTTGCTGCACACCTGGCTGCCCGACGCCATGGAAGGCCCGACCCCCGTGTCGGCGCTGATCCATGCCGCCACCATGGTGACAGCGGGTGTGTTCATGGTTGCGCGCCTGTCGCCGCTGTTCGAAACCTCTCCAGTGGCGCTGACCGTGGTCATCGTCATCGGCGCCATCACCGCCTTCTTTGCGGCGACGGTTGGCCTCGTCCAGAACGATATCAAGCGCGTTATCGCCTATTCGACCTGTTCGCAGCTCGGCTACATGTTCGTGGCATTGGGTGTGGGGGCCTATTCGGCCGGTATCTTCCACCTGTTCACTCACGCCTTCTTCAAGGCCCTGCTGTTCCTGGGCGCCGGCTCGGTTATCCATGCGATGCACCATGAGCAGGACATGCGGAACATGGGTGGCCTCAGGAAGAAGATCCCCATCACCTACGCTATGATGATGATCGGTACGCTGGCCCTGACCGGTGTCGGCATTCCGGGCACCAATTTCGGTTTCGCCGGCTTCTTCTCCAAGGACGCCATCATCGAAAGCGCCTATGCTTATGGCGGCAATGTCGGCTCCCTGGCCTTCTGGCTGTTGGTCGTGGCGGCGCTGTTCACCAGCTTCTACTCCTGGCGCCTGGTGCACCTGACCTTCCACGGCTCGCCGCGCGATCCGCAGCACCATGGCGAAGGTCCGCATCCCGATCCTGCCCATGCGGCTCTCGAAAGTCATGACGAGCCCATCAACGACAGCAATGCCGATGATCACGGCGACCACGGCCATCATGGTTCGGCCTATGACCACGCCCATGAGTCGCCCAATGTCATGCTGGTGCCGCTCTATGTGCTGGCCGTCGGTGCAGTGCTGGCCGGTGTCGTCTTCTACGGCATGTTCTTCCACGATGTGGAGCACATCGAGCACTTCTTCGCCGGCTCGATCTATGTCGACCACCAGATCATCGAGGACGCCCACCATGTTCCGACCTGGGTCAAGTGGAGCGCCACCATCGCCATGATCATTGGCTTCGCCTCGGCCTGGTACATGTATATCCGCCGACCCGACGTGCCCGGCCGTCTCGCTGCCAGCAATCCGGGGCTGTATCAGTTCCTGCTCAACAAGTGGTACTTCGACGAGCTCTACAACACGATCTTCGTCAAGCCTGCGCTCTGGATCGGCAATGCCGTCTGGAAGGGCTTCGATGACTGGCTGGTCGACGGCAAGATCGCCGAAGGCCTAGGTCGTCGCGTCCAGAACGTCACCAGCTGGGTCGTCAAGCTCCAGTCCGGCTATCTCTACCACTATGCCTTCGCCATGCTGATCGGCATCGCGGCGCTGCTGACCTGGGCCATTGCGGCCGGGGGACTGATCTGATGACCTTCGAGAACTCCATCCTTACGATCCTGACCTGGCTGCCGGTGCTCGGCGCCGCCATCCTGATGTTCACGCCCAAGACGGCGCTGAGTGCCATCCGCTGGATCTCGCTGGCCACCACATTGGTTGTCTTCGTGCTCTCCCTGGCTCTCTGGCAGGCTTTCGACGCGTCAAGCGCCGGCTTCCAGTTCGTGGTCAACATGCCCTGGATCGGCGACACGATCGGCTATCGTGTCGGCGTTGACGGCATCTCCGTGCTCTTTGTGGTGCTGACCGCGCTGCTCATGCCCGCGGCCGTGCTGGCCAGTTGGGATGTCGACAGCCGCGTCAAGGAATACATGATCGTGTTCCTGGTGCTCGAGACGCTGATGATCGGCGTCTTCACCACGCTCGATCTGGCCATGTTCTATGTCTTCTTCGAAGGCACGCTGCTGCCGATGTTCCTGATCATCGGCATCTGGGGCGGGTCCGCGCGTATCCAGGCCAGCTACAAGTTCTTCTTCTACACCTTCATCGGCTCGGTGCTGATGCTGCTCGCCATGATGGGCATGTACTGGGACGCCGGCACCACCGACATCATCCGCCTCCTCGGCCATGAATTCCCGGTTGGGATGCAGACCTGGCTCTGGCTGGCCTTCTTCGCCTCGTTGGCGGTCAAGATGCCGATGTGGCCCTTCCACCGCTGGTTGCCCGAGGCCCACGTGCAGGCCCCGACCGCTGGTTCGGTAATCCTTGCCGCAATCCTCCTGAAGCTTGGTGGCTACGGCTTCCTGCGCTTCAGCCTGCCCATGTTCCCCGAAGCCTCGGCGCAGTTTGCCAACTTCGTCTTCGTGCTCTCGGTTGCCGCCATCATCCTGACTTCGCTGGTCGCCCTGGTGCAGACCGACATCAAGAAGCTGATCGCCTATTCGTCGGTTGCCCATATGGGTTTCGTGACCATGGGTATCTTTGCCGGCAATGCCCTGGGCATCCAGGGCGCCATGTTCCAGATGATCAGCCACGGCATCGTCTCGGGCGCGCTCTTCCTCTGCGTCGGCGTTATCTATGACCGCATGCACACCCGCGAGATCTCGGCCTATGGCGGCCTCGTCGAACGCATGCCGCAATATGCGTTCGCCTTCATGGTCTTCACCATGGCCAATGTCGGCCTGCCTGGCACCTCTGGCTTCGTCGGTGAATTCCTCACCATGATCGGCGTCTTCCAGGTCAATACCTGGGTGGCTTTCGGTGCGGCCTTTGGCGTGATCTTCTCGGCCGGCTATGCCCTCTGGCTCTATCGCCGGGTGATTTTCGGCGCACTGACCAAGGACAGCCTCAAGGGTATCCTCGACCTCAACCTGCGCGAGAAAGTGGTGCTCTATCCGCTGATCGTGCTGACCGTGGTGTTCGGCTTCTATCCGGCCCCGATCCTCGATACGACTGCCGCTGCGGTCGACAATCTGGTTGCGCAATATTCGGCTTCCATTGGCGCTGATCCCGCCGTGGCCCTCGCCGATGAACGCGCCCCTCTTGAATATGTCGCGCCTGCCGAAGGCGCGGCCCAGCCGGCCGATGACCATGCGGCCGAGCCTGCTGCGCACTAGGAGACTGACGTGAACTCTGACGTTACCGATTTCGCGAGCCTGGCTCCCGCCCATCCCGAAGTGCTCATGGCATTGGGCGTGCTCGTCCTGCTGCTCGTCGGCGTGGTGATCAACAAGGAACGGTCGGCGCTTGTCTCCTGGCTGTCCGTGGGCCTGCTGGCCGCGACCGGCCTGCTCGTCATGTTGCAGCCGGCCGACGGCGTGGTCTTCAACGGGCTCTTCATCGCCGACAGCTTCGGCCGCTTCATGAAGGTCCTGGTCATTGGCGGCGCCGGCCTGGCGCTGATCCTGGGCATGTCCAATGCCGAGGAAAACGGCGTCCACAAGTACGAATATTCCGTGCTGGCGCTGCTCGCCACGCTCGGCATGATGGTCATGGTTTCGGCCAACGACCTGATGAGCCTTTATGTCGGCCTCGAACTGCAGTCCCTTTCGCTCTACGTCATGGCCGCGATCAAGCGCGATGACGCACGCGCTTCGGAAGCGGGCCTCAAATACTTCGTGCTCGGTGCGCTATCCTCAGGGCTGCTGCTCTACGGCGCCTCGCTGATCTACGGCTTCACCGGACACACCAATCTGGGCGAGATCGTTGTCGCCATCGCCAATGAAGGCCGCTCCATCGGCCTGATCTTCGGCGTGGTGTTCCTGCTGGCCGGCATCGCCTTCAAGATCTCGGCCGTGCCGTTCCACATGTGGACGCCCGACGTCTATGAAGGTGCACCGACCCCGGTGACGGCCTTCTTCGCCATGGCGCCCAAGGTTGCGGCCATGACGCTGATGATCCGTCTGGTGATGGACACCTTTGCCCCAATTACCTCCGACTGGCAGCAGATCGTCATCTTCCTCTCCATCGCCTCCATGGTCCTGGCGGCCTTCGCCGCAATCGGCCAGCAGTCGATCAAGCGCCTGATCGCCTATTCCTCTATCGGCCATGTTGGTTTTGCCCTGGTTGGCCTGTCTTCGGGCACGCAAGTGGGCGTTGAAGGCGTCGCCATCTATATGGCCATCTATGTGGGCATGACGGTTGCGCTTTTCGCCTGCGTCCTGTCGCTGCGGACGGACAAGGGCTATGTCGAGACCATCGACGATCTCGCCGGTGCGTCCAAGGCCCGCCCCTTCGTGGCAGCGGTCATGGCCATCGTCATGTTCTCGCTGATCGGTCTGCCGCCGCTGGCCGGGTTCTTTGCCAAGTGGCAGGTTTTCCTGGCCGCTATCGAAGCCAATCTTTATGTCCTCTCGGTCATCGGCATGCTGGCTTCGGCCGTCAGTGCCTTCTACTACCTGCGGGTCGTCAAGGTGATGTATTTCGATGAGCCCAAGGCGGAGTTTGCGGCTGTGCCGGGGGAACTCAATGTCCTCATGGCCGTCTTTGGCTTTCTGATCGTCACCTTCTACTTCACTGTCGGCAATCCGCTCGCGTCCTGGGCGCATACTGCCGCGGGAAGCCTGTTCTAGGTGGCTGACTTCCGTCTGGGTCAGAAGGCCCGCGATGCCGGATACCGGCTTGCGGGCTTCGACTCGATTGGCTCGACCAATAGCGAAGCGTTAGCCGCCGCAACTGCTGGTGATCCGGGTGGCATCTGGTTTGCCGCGTTGCAGCAGACGGCCGGCCGCGGCCGCCGGGGCAGGGAATGGCACAGCCCCTCGGGCAATCTGGCAGCAAGCCTCCTGGTCGTGCCGGACGCGCCGGCCGATATCATTGCCACGCTGGGCTTCGTGGCGGGGGTTGCGCTCAATACCGGCCTCTCGGCAATTCTGCCAGGCGGCATGGTGCGCGTTGGTATTGATGGTGCCGATGACCTCGACGGACGATCGCGGATTGCGCTCAAATGGCCCAATGACGTGCTGGCCGATGGCGCCAAGCTTGCCGGTATCCTGCTCGAATCCAGCAAGACCCGGGATGGTCGCACTGCAATTATCATTGGCATCGGTGTAAACATTGTCGCGGCACCAGAGGGCGTTCCCTATCCGGCGACCTCTCTGCGGGCCCTGGGCATCGAGCGGACCGCCGAAGACGTGTTCGAAGCGCTCTCGGATGCCTGGGTAGAGGCATTTGGTCTCTGGAACGACGGACACGGCGTTGCCGCGGTGCTCAAGCGCTGGCGCAGTTCTGCTGCCGGCATTGGGGCGCCGGTGGCCATCAGCCAGGACGGCGTGGTTCGCCGGGGCATTTTTGAAACCATCGACTCCTCGGGTCGGTTGATCATCCGCGACGACGACGGCGCGCGGCATCCGATCACGGCGGGCGATGTGCATTTTGGGGCAACGGCCAGCGCCCGAAGCTGACCACAACATAAGGGGCAGGCGACCGGCGACCATCAGATCGTCCGGCGTCGGCCCAGACAAAGGAATAAGATAACCCATGGCTAAGAACCAAAGGGATGAACTCGTCTTCGTGCCGCTCGGCGGCGTTGGCGAAATTGGCATGAATATGGGCGCCTATGGCTTCGGCCCCGCCCGCCGGCGCAAATGGATTGTGGTCGATTGCGGCGTCAGCTTCGGCGGCCCGGATCTGCCCGGTATCGAACTCATCATGGCCAATCCCGAGTTTCTCGAGGAGAATGCCGACGATGTCCTGGCTCTGATCCTGACCCATAGCCACGAAGACCATTATGGCGCCGTGCTCGATCTCTGGCCGGTCTTCGACAAGCCCGTCTATGCCACACCCTTTACGGCCGCCATGCTGGCCGCCAAGCGGGCAGGGGACGGGATCGTCGAAAATGTCGACGTCACCATCATGCAGCCTGGCAAGCCCTTCGAGGTCGGCCCCTTCACCATCGAGGCGATCAACGTCGCTCACTCGATTCCCGAATCAAATGCGCTGTTGATCACCACGCCGATTGGCCGGGCCCTGCATACCGGCGACTGGAAGCTCGACCCGACCCCGGTCATCAATGCGCCGACCAATGTGGAGCGCCTCCAGAAGATCGGCGAGGACACCTCCTCTCCGCTGGCCCTGATCTGTGACTCGACCAATGCTCTCAAGGATGGCGAAAGCCCCAGCGAGCAGGAGATCGGGGACAACCTTGCCAAGCTGATTGCCGAGGCGCCGCACCGTGTCGCGGTTACCACTTTCGCATCCAATGTGGGACGTGTGGTGTCCATTGTGCGGGCCGCCCACAAGGCCGGTCGCCAGGTCGTGCTGTCCGGCCGTTCGCTTCACCGCATCATGGGCATTGCCAGGGAACTGGGCATGCTCGAGGGCCTGCCGACCCTGCACGACCAGGACGCCTACAAATCCATCCCCCGCGACAAATGTGTGCTCATCTGCACCGGCAGCCAGGGTGAGGCTCGGGCCGCCATTGCCCGCATCGCGCGTGGCGACCATCCGGTGATCGATCTCAATGCGGGCGACCGCATGATCTTCTCGTCCTGGGCCATCCCGGGTAATGAGCGCGAGGTCATCGATATCCAGAACCTGCTGATCGACAAGGGTGTTGAACTCATCACCGCCAATGATGCGCTCGTGCATGTCACCGGTCACCCGCGCCGCGGCGAGTTGCGCAAGCTCTATTCCTGGGTGAAGCCCGAGGTTCTGGTGCCGGTCCATGGCGAGGCCCTGCACCTGCAGGCCCATGCCAGGCTCGGCCGCGAGGAGGGCATTCCCAATGTCTGCGAAGCCCGTAATGGCGATATGGTCCGGCTGTTCCCGGAACCGATGGCCTATCCGGCGGAGGTCCGCACGGGCGAACTCTACCTTGATGGCCTCGTGCTCTGTACGCCGGAGGAAAGCGGCGTCAAAGGGCGCCGGCGCCTCTCATTCGGCGGCATGGTGATTGTCAGCCTGTGCGTCAATGGCGGCGGCCAGATCGTGTCCGGGCCTGATCTCGTGGTTGAAGGTCTGCCCGAAACCGAGGACGAGTCTGTCACCGAACTTATCGAAGACACTGTTGCCGGGGTCATCAAGTCCATGCCCAACAAGCGCCGCAGTGATCCCGAAGTGCTCAACTCGGCGCTCTTCAAGGCCATCCGCAACGAGGTCAACGGTTTCTGGGGCCGCAAGCCCAACGTTTCCGTTTTCGTGCATCGCGTATAGCAGGCCGCCCGGTCATACCCGTCTCCCCACCCCCATTCCCTCCCCATCAAGGGGAGGGAGGCGAAGGCTGACCCATTTCGTCCTTGCCGGGGAGCAGCGGTCGAGTCTGAACCAACTGGCCGCGACACCGCGCCGCTTCCCAATGGCCCCGTTTCCGCGTTAGGTAGCGCCATGCAAATCGGTTCGATCATCGCCGTCTATTTTGTGGTCTGGTGGCTCACTTTCGTGGCCGTCCTGCCCATCGGCAGCCATAGCCATCACGAAACCGGCGCGGATATCGTGCGCGGCAGCGATCCCGGCGCCCCGGTGGCGCCGCGCCTGATAACCAAGGGCCTGATCACCACCGCCCTGGCGGCCGGCTTTACCGCCTTGCTGCTCTGGGGCCTCGGCAACGAAACCCTCCAGGCCTACTGGAACCGCTGAACTATCGTTTCGACGGCCGGCCAGGCACTGCATGGGCGTGTGCCATTTCCAGCGCCGCCGCGATGTCCTTCTCGTTTGCCGGCTGCAGATGCATGGTCGTCCACCCCTGACGCCCCCAGCCATTATCGATGGCTTCAAACAGCTCCGGCGCGACCATGCATTTGAATTGCTGCTCCTCCGGCGTGAGCTTGAGGTTGGCGCTCAATCCGTCTGCTGCATGCGTCGCAAAGGTGCGCTTCACCTTGAAAGCGGTGCGATCGAAATGCGGCGCGGAAACGGTTCCGGGCAAAGCAAGCGCAATTCGCGTGAAAGTTTGAGAATCGGCCATAGCGATATGATCCAGAAACAAAAAAGCAGGGCACTCGGCCCTGCTTGAAAGAGTTTGTTCGACAATACGTTGGTCTTAGGCGCGCTACGAAGCGGCTGCCAACGCTCCTCCCTTGACGTTGTCGACGTCCGGCGGTTTGGGCCGCCTTTGTTTTATTGGCCGGGACCCTAACAAGGGTTTTTCAGTCTGCCAAGTAGATTCTGCATAGCTTGCATGCTTGCATCGAATGGACGCTTGCGATTTGAGTGGGCATCAAGCAAACCCACGAGTCGAAGACCTTTTCCTGGAGTTCCCATGCGCCTTTCCCGCTATTTCCTGCCGGTGCTGCGTGATGTGCCCAAGGAAGCCGAGATCGTCTCGCATCGGTTGATGCTGCGTGCCGGCATGATCCGCCAGCAGGCCTCAGGCCTCTATTCGTGGCTGCCGCTCGGCTACAAGGTGCTGATGAAGGTTCAGAAGATCATCGAAGAGGAGCAGAACCGCTCTGGCGCGATCGAACTTTTGATGCCCACCATCCAGTCCGCTGATCTCTGGCGCGAGTCGGGGCGCTATGACGCCTACGGCAAGGAGATGCTGCGCATCGAGGACCGGCACGAGCGCGAATTCCTCTATGGTCCGACCAATGAGGAGATGATCACCGACATCTTCCGGGCCTATGTGAAGTCCTACAAGGACCTACCGCTCAACCTCTACCACATCCAGTGGAAGTTCCGTGACGAGGTGCGCCCGCGCTTCGGCACCATGCGGTCCCGCGAATTCCTGATGAAGGACGCCTATAGCTTCGACCTGACGAAGGAAGATGCGGTCAAGGCCTATGAGCGCATGTTTGTGGCCTATCTCAGGACCTATGCCCGCATGGGCCTGACTGCCATTCCCATGCGCGCCGATACCGGCCCCATCGGTGGCGATCTCAGCCACGAGTGGATCATCCTGGCCGAAACCGGAGAAAGCCAGGTCTTCTGCCACCGCGACCTGTTGGAAAAGCCCATTCCCGGCAAGGAGACTGATTTCCTTGGCGACCTGAAGCCGATCTTCAACGACTGGACCTCGCTCTACGCCGCCACCGAGGAAATGGTGGACGAAGCCGAATACGAAGCCGCCGTCCCCGAGGACAAGCGCGTCTCCGCCCGCGGCATCGAAGTGGGGCACATCTTCTATTTCGGCACCAAGTATTCCGAACCCATGAAGGCCAGCGTCACCGGCCAGGACGGCAAGGAAACCATCGTGCACATGGGCTCCTACGGCATCGGCCTGACCCGTGTCGTTCCCGCCATCATCGAGGCCAGCCACGATGAGAACGGCATCATCTGGCCGGTCTCGGTCGCGCCCTTCGAAGCCGTCCTGATCAACCTCAAGGCCGGCGACGCCGACACCGACGCGGCCTGCGACAAGCTCTATGCCGAGCTGACCGCCGCCGGCCTCGACATGCTCTATGACGACCGCGACCAGCCGGCCGGCTCCAAATTCGCCACCGCCGATCTGGTCGGCATTCCCTATCAGCTCATCCTGGGGCCGCGCGGCCTTAAATCGGGCGAAGTTGAAATCAAGCATCGCAAGACCGGCGAGCGCGAAACGCTGCCACTCAGCGGGGCCGTCGAACGCCTCAGGGGCCTGATTGAACCGCAGCGGATGACCGACATTTGACCGATAGCGCGCCAATGCCGAGGGGAGGCCGTGCCACACGGCCCTTCGCCCGTTTTGAATGGCTGATTGCCGGGCGCTATCTGCGCGCCCGCCGCAAGGAGGCCTTCATCTCGGTCATTGCCAGCCTCACCATGGTTGGCGTGGCCATTGGCGTCGCCACGCTCATCGTCGTCATGTCGGTAATGAACGGCTTTCGCGGCGAGCTGCTCGACAAGATTCTCGGCCTGAACGGCCACTTCACGGCCCATCCCATCGAGAGCCAGTTTACCGATTACAAGGAAACCGTCGCCGCGCTTGAACAGGTCGATGGCGTCAGCTTTGCCGTCTATTTCGTGGAAGGCCAGGTGCTGGCCTCCGGCCGTGGTTCATCCACCGGCGTGTCCGTGCGCGGCATGGATGAAGAGAATCTCAAAAAGCTCGACCTGCTCTACAATTCGGCGGAACAGGGCGGCTTCGACCAGTGGGATGAAAGTCGCGGCGTCGCCATCGGCTATCGCCTGGCCCAGACGCTGGGCGTGGGCATTGGCGATCAGGTGCAGATCATCAATCCCGATGGTGCCATGACGCCCTTCGGCTCCACCCCGCAGATCCGCTCCTACCCGGTCAATGTCATCTACAATTTGGGCATGGTCGAGTTCGACAGCTTTTTCATGTTCATGCCGCTCGAGCCTGCGCAGGACTATTTCCGCATGGTCGACGAGGTTCTCAAGCCCGGGATGGGGCCGCTCGACCCGCTCGCCTCGGATGAAGAGATCGACGCCGCCTATGAACGCGTTCCCCGCGCCTCGGCCGTCGAAATCTTCATCAACGATCCCGATGAAGTAAACCTCATGCGTCAGCGCCTGCAGATGGCGCCCGGTGTGCGGCCGCTGATTTTGACCGACTGGCAGCAGCGCAACGAAACCTTCTTCTCCGCCCTGCAGGTCGAACGGGTGGTGATGTTCACCATTCTTTCCATGATCATCCTCGTGGCCGCCTTCAACATCATCTCCAGCCTCATCATGCTGGTGAAGGACAAGGGCGCGGACATCGCCGTGCTGCGCACCATGGGCGCGACGCGGGGAGCGATCATGCGCATCTTCTCCATCACCGGCACCGCCATCGGCGTCATCGGCACTCTGGTCGGCACGCTGCTCGGACTGGTTGTGGCAGCCAATGCCGAAGCGCTGCGCGCCTCGATCTCCAACCTGCTCGGCGTAACGTTGTTTCCGCCCGAGGTATTCTTCCTGTCGTCTCTTCCCAGCCGCACCGACCCAGTGGAAGTCACCGTGGTGGTCTGCATGGCGCTGGGCCTGAGCTTCCTGGCCACGCTCTACCCGGCCTGGCGCGCCGCGCAATATGATCCGGTCGAGGCCCTGCGTTATGAGTAAGCCGCATTTGAAGCTCTCCGGCGTCCATCGCCATTATGGCGAGGGCGACATGCAGGTCCGCGTGCTTGAGGCCGCTGACCTTACCGTCCAAAGCGGCGAATTGGTGGCCCTCGTCGCCCCCTCGGGCGCCGGCAAGTCGACGCTGCTGCACCTCTGCGGCCTGCTCGAATCCCCGCAGGGCGGCGAGATCGAGATCATCGGTCAGCCCACCAGCCGGCTCGGCGATCGCGCTCGCACCCAATTGCGGCGCTCCACGGTCGGCTATGTCTATCAGTTTCACCACCTGCTGCCCGAATTCACGGCGCTCGAAAACGTCGTCATGCCCCAGCTCATCGCCGGACAGGACCAGAAGAAGGCCGAGGGCAGGGCGATGGAATTGCTTGACCTGCTGGGCGTGGCACCCCGGGCGTCCCATCGCCCTGCCGAATTGTCCGGTGGCGAGCAGCAGCGCATCGCCATTGCCCGCGCCGCCGCCAATCATCCCCGCGTCATCCTCGCCGATGAGCCAACCGGCAATCTCGATCCGGAAACCAGCGACCTGGTCTTCGGCGCCCTCAAGGACCTGATCAAGAACGAAGGCGCCGCTGCCCTCATCGCGACCCACAATCACGACCTCGCCCGCCGCGCCGACCGCATCGTGACGCTCAAGGGCGGCCTGGTGGTCCCGCACACGCTTTAGCGGCGAATGCGACGTCGACCGCCCCTTTGATGGGTAGGCTATTCACAAAATAATCCCCGGTGCCAAAACTTCCCACATAATTACCCCATTCCTCTCGCGATAGGGCGGCCTGCAGCGACCAGTGGCGGGAGGGAAAGCCGGGCGTGGGGCAGTCGCGTGCCACCGCGGTCTGGGGGTCGGTCGGTGAGAGTTCGCGCCTGCTGTGGTTTCGGCCGCAGCTGAAAGCGGGTGCCCCAGGGGCGGCCGTGCCGGACAGCCTTCCAAGTTATCTACCGTCTTTGGTTGGTCAAGTTCGGGCCGGTTGTCCTGAGGCGACGATTGCGTTGAGGATAACAATGATTTTTCGCATGACGGCGGTGAGGACAACCTTGTTGGGCTTGCCGCGGGCCTTGAGTGTCATTGCGAAGGTTCTGATGGTTGGGTTGTGGTTTCGGGCAACCAGGGCTGCCATGTAGAGGCTTGATCGCAAGTTGGCGCGTCCTCCGGCGATATGCCGTTTACCGTTGTGCTGCCCGGAGTCCTGAGCGATGGGGGCCAGCCCGGCAATGGCCGCAGCTGTGGCTTTGGGGATAGAACCGATCTCTGGCAAATAGGCGAGGATGGCCGCAGCGGTTTGTGGTCCGACGCCTTTAAGTGAGCGCATCAGCTTCGCCTTGCGCTCAAGTTCGGGGGCACTCTCGATCAGGGCCTGGATCTCGGTCTCGATTGCCTCGAGTTCGGTCTTGAGCCAGCCCAGGTGGCGCTGGATCGAGCTTTTCAGGCGCTTGGTGCTGGCATGCTCGGTTCGGTTGGCCTCCATGCGCAGCATCTGCTGAAGCTCGTCGCGGCGTTGGCGCAACAGGCGCAGACTAGCCTGTTCCGGGCTGGGTGGATCATAGAGCGGCAAACCGGGTGTCAGGCCATAGCGGGCGATCAAACGGGCGTCGATGGCATCGGTCTTGGCGTGCCTCCCGTTGAACCGCGCGAACAGGCGTGTGCGGCTGCCATGGGCGCGGTGGGTAGCAAGCCCGAGTGCTGCTGCCTCAGCCAGAACGTACCGTTCGTAGCCGCCAGTGGCCTCGCAGACGACCAGCAAGGGGCCGAGGCCCAGCTTGGAGTTGATGCGCTGTTCGGCCTTGAGCAGGCGGCGGACCTGTCCGGGCGTGTTGGCAATTGTCTGCTGGCGGTCGGCCGGCAGGGTATGCACAACCAGACTGGCCTTGCTCACTTCAAAGGCGATGATGTGGTTGAACTGGCGTTCATGGGGGTTCATGCTCATGGTGCTGTCCGTTCGTCCTGGATTATTTGCGGCCGTGCTGTCGATCAGACTTGGGCCTCTCTACCGTTCGGATGGCCGGAAGGACTGCAGCGGGGGGCGAGATAAGTTACGGCCTATTTGGCCTATCCCCGGCAGGCCCGCCCGCTGCCCGGCGCTGGAGCTGTGGGGCTCTGCGCCGGGCTATCCTTGCACCAGACAAAGCCGGTGCAAGCACAGCACGCATAAAATAATCCCCTATCGAGAAATCCCGGCGTTCCCGAGACGGCTTTCGTCTCAGTTTTTTAGTTTCAGGGACGATGGCCGTCTCGGGACTCCGCTCTTATTTTCGGAACCGCGAGGCCACATGGCCGGGCGGACCTTCGGCACGTCCCGAATCTTAACACCGGCCCAATCTCTCCTAACGAAATCCTAACCAATTAACCCCTGTCCCCGGTTTCACCGCTGTTCCTAGCTGGACGAGAACAAACAGGGAATATATAAGAACATTACAGAAACACGGGAGACCAAGATGCTCAACTTCGTCAAAGACCTCGCCGCTTTCGTTACCCTGGGCGCCTTCACCATCGGCTCGCTCACCTGGATGGATATCATCACCCACATCGCCTGATGGCTGTGGATTGACGCAACGGCGGTTTGACCCCGCGCGACCTGTGCCGCAGGGTCAGACTAGGAGATGCAAATGCGCGGCCCAGGCTTCATTCACCTTCATGTTCACTCTGCCTTCTCGCTTCTTGAAGGCGCACTGCAGCTTGAGACCATTCTCAAGCTCGCCGCCGAAGACGAACAGCCAGCGCTCGGCATTGCCGACACCAACAATCTGTTCGGTGCACTCGAATTCTCCGAGAAGGCTACCAAGAAGGGTATCCAGCCCCTGATCGGCGTGGAACTGGCTGTTGATTTCGCCGCCGCCGAGGAGCGAGTCAGCGAAAGGGGCCATACTGCCTGGACTGGCAAGTCATCCATCGTTCTGATGGCCCAGTCCGAAGACGGCTTCTCCAATCTCTCGCGACTGGTCTCGCGCGCCTATCTCGAGGGTGAGGACGGTTTGGCCCGTGCAAGCCTGGATTGGATGACGCGGGAAAGTCTATCGGGGCTGATCTGCCTGTCTGGTGGTCCGGAAGGGGCCATCGATATGGCCTTCGCCAATGGCCAGGACGCCAATGCTGCGCGCCGGCTGGACCGGTTGGCCGATCTGTTCGGCGATCGCTTCTATATCGAGCTGCAGCGTCATGGCCGGCCCATGGAGGCCAGCGTCGAACCGCGCCTGGTCGACTATGCCTATCGCAAGGGCATACCGCTGGTCGCCACCAACGAACCCTACTTCAAGACCGAGAAGGAATATGAGGCGCATGACGCGCTTCTGGCCATTGCCGGTGGCTCGGTGCTCGCCCAGACCGAGCGGCGTAAGCTCAATGACCAGTATTATTTCAAGACCCGCGCGGAGATGGTTGAGCTGTTCTCCGATCTGCCCGAGGCGCTCGATTCGACCATTGAGATCGCCCGGCGCGTCGCCTATCGCCCGCGCACCCGTGGGCCCATCCTGCCCAAATTTGCCGCTGGCTCGCACGCCACCGAGGACGAGGTCGTTGCCGCCGAGGCCGCGGCCCTGCGCAAGATCGCGGTCGAGGGTCTCGACAAGCGCCTGGAAGTTGTCGGCCTGGCCCCGGGCAAGGACGAGAAGGAATATCGCGAGCGGCTCGATTTCGAGCTTGGCATCATCGAAAAGATGAAGTTTCCCGGCTACTTCCTGATCGTGGCCGACTTCATCCAATGGGCCAAGGCCCACAATATCCCGGTCGGACCAGGTCGTGGTTCGGGCGCCGGCTCGCTGGTGGCCTATGCCACCACCATCACCGACCTCGACCCCCTTCGCTACAATCTGCTGTTCGAGCGCTTCCTCAATCCCGAACGCGTCTCGATGCCCGACTTCGATATCGACTTCTGCCAGGACCGGCGCGAAGAAGTCATTGACTACGTGCAGGACAAATACGGCGCCAGCCAGGTCGCCCAGATCATCACCTTCGGAACGCTTCAGGCGCGCGCTGTGCTGCGCGATGTCGGCCGCGTCCTGCAGATGCCCTATGGCCAGGTGGATCGTATCTGCAAGCTCGTGCCCGCCAACCCGGCCGACCCCTGGTCCATCGAGCGCACCATGAACGAGGTGCCGCAATTCAAGCAGATGGCTGAAGAAGACGAGACGGTCGGCCAGTTGGTGGAGATCGCCAAGGCCCTCGAAGGCTTGTTCCGGCACGCCTCGACCCACGCCGCCGGAATCGTGATTGGTGATAGGCCTCTGCAGGAATTGCTGCCGCTTTATCGCGATCCGCGCTCCGACATGCCGGTTACCCAGTACAATCTCAAATGGGTTGAGCCGGCGGGCCTCGTGAAGTTCGACTTCCTTGGTCTCAAGACCCTGACCACCATCCGCTACGCGGTCGACATGGTGAAGAAGCGAGGGATCGAGCTCGATATCGACGCCATCGATATTGAGGATGCGGCCACCTACAAGCTTTACGCCCGCGGCGATACCTACGGCATCTTCCAGTTTGAAAGTGCCGGCATGCGCCGCGCCCTGATGGAACTGAAGCCCGACCGCATCGAAGACCTGATCGCCATGAACGCGCTCTATCGGCCCGGTCCGATGGACAATATCCCGAGCTTCATCAACCGCAAGCACGGCACCGAGGATGTCGTCTATCCGCACCCGGCGCTGTCCGAAGTGCTCGACGAAACCTATGGCATCATTGTCTATCAGGAGCAGGTGATGCAGATCGCCCAGCTCCTTTCGGGCTACTCGCTCGGCGAAGCTGATATGTTGCGCCGCGCCATGGGCAAGAAGATCAAGGCGGAGATGGATAATCAGCGCATTCGCTTCCGCGAGGGCGCCGGTCCAAATGGGGTGAGCGAGGCGCTGGCCGACGAAATCTTCGACCTTCTGGCCAAGTTCGCCAATTACGGCTTCAACAAGAGTCACGCGGCGGCCTATGCCTGGGTCAGCTACCAGACGGCCTATCTCAAGGAACACTTTCCGCACGAATTCTATGCGGCGTCCATGACGCTCGACATGGCCCAGACTGACAAGCTTTCCGACTTCCGCCGGGAAGCCAGCAGGAAGGGCATTGAGGTCGTTCCGCCCTGCGTCAACCAGTCCGAAGTCGTCTTCTCGGTGAAGGATGACCGCATCCATTATGGACTGTCGGCAGTCAAAGGCGTGGGCCGGGCCATGGCGGAGCATATTGTCGAGGTTCGGGGCGACACGCCATTCAAGGACCTTGGCGACTTCGCCCGTCGCGTCGATCCGCGCGTCCTCAACAAGCGAACGCTGGAGACGCTGGTCAACGCCGGCGCCTTCGATGGCTTGGCCCCGCGGCGCGAGGTGGCCTTTGCGGCCGTCGAAACCATTATCGGCACTGCTCAGGCCCTTACGAGCGAAAGAAGCGAGGGTCAGTGGAACATGTTTGATGCCGCCGAACCGGAGCCTTTCAGATTGTCTCTTGATGTCCCAGTCTGGAGCTCGACCGAACGCGCTGACCGTGAACTCGCGGCCATCGGGTTTCACCTTTCCGCGCATCCTTTGGACGCGTACTCAGATCTCTTTGACAAGAAGAAGGTTCAACGGTGGGGGGACTTCGAGCGAGCAGTCAAAGCGGAAGGCAATGCTGCGGGATTCCTCGCGGGCACTATTTCGTCTCGCAACGACCGCAGGACGAGAAAGGGGTCACCCATGATGATCCTGAGTCTGTCCGATCAAAGTGGTACTTTTGAATGCATAGCGTTCTCGGAACAGATCGCTGACTACGGGGCAATTCTTCAGCCGGGACAGTCAGTCGTACTGCACGTGGTAGGCGAAGAAAGACCCGAAGGCGTAAGTGTCAGGCTACACAAGGCTGAGGCCATTGAGGGGTTGGCGCAACGGATCGACAGGGAACTTACGATATATGTTGAAGATCCCAGCGTTCTTGGTCCCACTAGCGCGCAGCTAAAACGAGGTGGAAATTGCACCGTAAATTTGATCGTGACCAGGGATTCGGGGGCGAAGACTTACCAAGTTGAACTCCCTGGGAAATACAACGTGAACCCAGAGGTTGCTGCAGGTATTAAGGCGCTGATTGGTATTACAGACGTTGAGTTGACGTGACTGGGGCTCACAAGAACGCGGGGGAGGCGAGCCTTTGGGGGCCCTTCCTCCCTCGCTCAGGGGCTCTCACCCTTGACCCCGTGTCTGGGCACGGGTCTATGACCGAACAATAGCATGACAGGGCAATGCGTTGCTTGAAATAGTTGTGAATGGGTCAGGCGCACCCAACGCCCGCCGCAACAATGCTTGCGTCAATCAGGATGTTCGCTTATAGCAGCCACGCGTTCGGCATGGGCCGGACGTGATTTCACACACGAAGCAGGCTTTCCTTGGCTGGAAATCCATCCGGTGGCGCCTGGCGCTGCAAGGCTTCGTGGAGGCATCAACCGGTAAAGGAGCAGCCCATCATGGCACTGCCAGAATTTTCCATGCGTCAGCTTCTCGAAGCTGGCGTTCACTTCGGCCACCAGAAGCACCGTTGGAACCCGAAGATGGAACGCTACATCTTTGGCGTTCGCAACGACATCCACATTCTCGACCTCAGCCAGACCGTGCCGGCCCTCAGCCGCGCCCTGCAGCTCGTGTCCGACACCGTCGCTGATGGCGGCCGCGTGCTCTTCGTCGGCACCAAGCGCCAGGCTGCCCCGCTGGTGGCCGATGCAGCCAAGCAGTCGGCACAGTACTACGTCAACTCCCGCTGGCTCGGCGGTACGCTGACCAACTGGCAGACCATCTCCAACTCGATCGCCCGCTTGCGCGAGCTCGAGTCGATGAGCGAAGCCGATCTGGCTCTGCGCACCAAGAAGGAGCGCCTGATGATGTCCCGCGAGCAGGAGCGCCTCGAGCGCGACCTGGGCGGCATCAAGGACATGGGCAACCTGCCCAACCTGCTGTTCGTGATCGACACCAACAAGGAAGAGAACGCCATCAAGGAAGCCCGTCGTCTCGGCATCCCGGTTGTCGCCATTGTTGATACCAATTGCGATCCCGACATTGTCGACTACGCCATTCCGGGCAATGACGACGCCAGCCGCGCTCTCGAGCTCTACGTCTCGCTGATCTCGCGCGCTGCCATTGACGGCATCGGTCGCTCTTCGAGCGCCCTCGGCGCCGATCTCGGTTCCTCGGCCGAGGCACCCGCCGAAGACCTTCCGTCCGAAGGCGAAGAGACCGTCAACTAATCTTCGTGCAGGCGTGTCTACCTCGCGTGGACACGCCCCGCCCGATTCCGGGCGTCATATAGATTGATCCCTACTCAAGAAGCCGCCCCGCGAGGGGCCGCCAAGAGGTGAACCCATGGAAATCACTGCTGCAATGGTCAAGCAGCTCCGCGACTCGACCGGCGTCGGGATGATGGACTGCAAGAAGGCCCTGGCCGAAACCAATGGCGACATGGAAGCCGCTGTCGATTGGCTGCGCACCCGTGGCCTTGCCAAGGCCGCCAAGAAGGCCGACCGCGTCGCTGCTGAAGGCCTGGTCGGCGTCATCACAGCCGGCACCAAGGCCGCCGCTGTTGAAGTCAACTCGGAAACCGACTTCGTTGCCCGCAACGAGCAGTTCCAGAACATCGTCGAGTCCGTCACCAAACTCGCTCTTGATGCTGATGGCGATGTCGTCAAGCTCGGTGAAATGCCGTTCCCCGGCACTGGGCATTCGGTTTCGGCCGAACTGACCGAAGCCATCGCCAAGATCGGCGAAAACATGAACCTGCGTCGCACCCAGACCGTCTCGGTCACCGACGGCGTGGTCGAAAGCTATGTCCACAATGCAGTCAAGCCTGGCATGGGCAAGATTGGCATTCTGGTTGCGCTGGAATCCACCGGTGACAAGGCCGCTCTGTCGGCTCTGGGCAAGCAGCTTGCCATGCATATCGCCGCTGCCCAGCCCCAGGCCATTTCGCCCGACGAGCTGGATCAGGAAGTGGTCGCCCGTGAGCGCGCCATCATCCTCGAGCAGGTCAAGGAAAGCGGCAAGCCTGCTGACATCGCCGAGAAGATGGTCGAAGGCCGCATGCGCAAGTACTTCGAAGAAGTGACCCTGCTCAGCCAGGTCTTCGTCATCGATGGCGAAACCAAGGTTGGCGATGCGATCAAGAACGCCGAAAAGGATGCCGGCGCTCCGATCAAGCTGACCAAGTTCGTGCGCTTTGCCCTTGGTGAAGGCATCGAGAAGGTCGAAAGCGACTTTGCGGCTGAAGTGGCGGCAACCGCCGGCACCAGGTAAGCCTGACAATTATGGAAGTGGGCGACTATGCCCACTTCCTGCTCTTCGATGCATTTGCGTCGGATCGAGCCACTGATTTCTCATTCAAGTCTTGCAGTGCCGCGGCTTCTATTGCCGGGCATTTTGCCATAGGGTCTGCCCGGTCCGCCGGATTCGGTGGCCCGCATGTTCAGATCAAGGGGTCCCCGCCGATGTCATCCGCCCACAAGCGCATCCTGCTCAAGGTCTCGGGTGAAGCGCTTGCTGGCGACAATTCTTTCGGGATCGAACCGCCTTACCTGCAGCGCATTGCCGGCCAGATCGCCGATGTTGCGCGCACCGGGGTCGAAGTTGCGATCGTGGTTGGTGGCGGCAATATCTTCCGCGGCATGGCCGGAGCGGCCGATGGTACAGACCGGGTGACGGCCGACCTTATGGGCATGCTGGGCACCATGATCAATGCCCTGGCCCTGAGCAACGCCATTACCCGCCAGGGTGTCAAATCCAAGCCCTTCAGCGCCGCGACCATGCCTTCGGTTGCCGACACATTCACGGCGCGGGACGCCAAGCTCGCCCTTGAGGAGGGTTTCGTTGTCGTGCTCGGAGGCGGCACCGGCAATCCCTTCTTCACTACCGACACCGCGGCGACACTGCGCGCCATTGAACTTGAGTGCGACATGGTGCTCAAGGGCACCAAGGTCGACGGCGTCTATTCGGCTGATCCGATGAAGGATCCCTCGGCCACCCGCTACAGCCAGATCAGCTATGACGACGTTATTGGCCAGAACCTCAAGGTCATGGATACGGCCGCATTCGCCCTTGCCCGCGACAACGCCATGCCGATAATCGTATATGCTCTGGATGACGAGGCGGGCCTGGCTGGGGTGCTTGAGGGCAGGGGGCGGTCCACGCGCGTGGGCAACCCGCTCTAGAGCCAGATTTTACCGGCGCCATGCCTGTTTAGCTCGCGGCGCCCCGGAACACGTTGGCAATGGGCGCAGACCCATGCCGGCGACAAGACTGGAAGGAAACGGCAATGGCTGCAAGTTACAATCTGAACGACCTCAAGACGCGCATGCAGAAGTCGGTGGCGTCCCTCAAGGACGAACTGGGTGGGCTGAGGACCGGTCGTGCCAGTGCCAGCCTGCTCGAGCCGGTCACCGTGGAAGTCTATGGTTCGCGCATGCCGCTCAACCAGGTCGCTACGGTCACCGTTCCGGAGCCGCGCATGCTGTCGGTCCAGGTCTGGGACCGGTCCAACGCCAACGCCGTGGAAAAGGCAATCCGTGACAGCGGCCTTGGCCTCAATCCAATGAGCGAAGGCCAGGTCATTCGCGTGCCTTTGCCCGAACTCAATGAGCAGCGCCGCAAGGAGCTGGCCAAGGTTGCCCACAATTACGCCGAACAGGCCCGCGTTGCCGTTCGGCATATTCGTCGCGATGGCATGGATGCCTTGAAAAAGGCGGAGAAAGACGGCGACATGAGCCAGGACGACGCCAAGAAGCAGTCGGACCTGGTCCAGAAGGCGACTGATGACGCCGTGGCCGAGATCGACTCCATCGTGGCGACCAAGGAACAGGAGATCATGCAGGTCTAGTGGACCGGCTGATCTTGCGCCGGGAGGGCGTTGATGGCAGGGGAACCGGCCGCCAGTGTGAATGTTGCGCCGGGAGCGGGACTTAAGATCCCGCGCCATATCGGCGTCATCATGGACGGCAATGGCCGATGGGCCAAGCAGCGCGGCAAGCGGCGCACCGAAGGTCACGTGGAAGGGGTGAAGGCCCTGCGCGGCCTGGTGGAGCACTGCATCACCTATGGCGTGCCATACCTCACGGTCTTCAGCTTCTCATCCGAAAACTGGTCGCGGCCTCCGGACGAGGTCTCTTTCATATTCAATCTACTGCGCCGGTTTGTTGCATCAGATCTTCAAAGACTGATCCGCAACAATGTCCGCGTCCGCATCATCGGTGCCCGCGAAGGACTGGATCATTCGCTCGTCAAGCTCATCGAAGACGTCGAGGCCAAGACAGAGGGCAATACCGGTCTCACTCTGGTCGTCGCCTTCAACTACGGGGCGAAGGCAGAGATTGTCGCAGCAGCCCGGCACCTTGCGCGCGAGGTGGCGGCGGGCCGCCTCGATCCGGACGAAATCGATGAACAACGTCTGGGCAACGCCCTCTACACTGCTGGCCTGCCGGATCCGGATGTCATTATCCGCACGAGTGGCGAACAGCGCCTCTCCAATTTCCTGCTCTGGCAGGCGGCGTATTCTGAGTTCGTGTTCGTGGATGAGCATTGGCCCGACTTTAACGAGGCCAGCTTCGTCCGGGTCCTCGAAACCTTCACCAATCGCGACCGGCGCTTCGGTGGCATAGGGACAGCGGCGCTTTGACGGGGCAGGGCGATCCCGAAGCGAATCCGCCGGCCCAGGTCCGGCGTTCTTGGACCGATGTCGGGCCGAGACTGGCTTCGGCGGCGGTGCTGATCGCCCTGACCGCCACGGCCCTCACTGTGGGCAGCTATCTGTTTGCCATCGTTGTCGGCGCGGTTTACGCCCTGGCTTATCGCGAGTGGGAGACCATGGTCACGCGCGCGCCGCTGACGGGGCAGGGCGTTGTCCTGATTGTGCTGACCGGGATTTCGGGCCTGCTTTACCTGCCATTCGGTTTCTGGGGACCTTTGGTCACACTCCTTGTTTCCATTGGCCTGATCCAGGCTATGGAAAGGGAACATGCCGTCTGGCGCATGGTCGGCGTTGCACTGTTCGTTGCGCTCATCACGTCGATACTTGTCATGCGCGGGGCCGAAGCAACCGGCATCTGGGCTGGCGTCTATCTGGGTACCGTGGTGTGGATGACGGACTCGGCGGCCTTCTTCACGGGCCGGCAGATCGGCGGCGAAAAGCTGGCGCCGGATATCTCGCCCTCCAAGACCTGGTCCGGAGCCTTGGGAGGCCTGGCACTTGGAACGGGCGCCGGTGTGCTGGTCTGGCTTTGGCTGACCGAATCCCCGATCTGGATCGGCGTTCTGCTGTCGGCGTCGATCAGCATCCTGGGGCAGGCGGGTGATCTGGCCGAAAGCGCGATCAAGCGCTTTTTTCGCATCAAGGACAGTGGTGACATCATTCCCGGCCATGGTGGGTTGATGGATCGCCTCGACAGCCTCACATTCGGCGTGTTTCTCGTAGTTCTTGTGGGCGGCCTTCACGCTGGCTTCGGTTCAGTGGCCGAAGGTTTGCTCAATTGGTAGAAAAGGGCGAAGCAGAGCCTCATGCCTGAAGCCTTCTTGTGGCTCAACGCCATCTGGATCATCGCCTTCATCGTGTTCGTGCACGAGATGGGGCACTATCTGGTTGCCCGCTGGAACGGCGTGGCCATCCACACCTTTTCGATTGGCTTCGGGCGTGAGATCGTGGGTTGGTATGACCGGCATGGCACCCGCTGGCGTATTTCGGCCATCCCATTGGGCGGTTATGTCCGCTTCGTCGGCGACATGAATGCGGCCAGTCTTCCCGATCCCAAGGCGGTAGAGACGGTCGATCCTGCCCTGGCGCCGCGCCTGTTCGTCAACAAGAACGTCTGGCAACGAATCGCTATCGTGGCAGCCGGGCCGATTGCCAACGTGCTGCTGACCTTCCTCATTCTCTACGCACTGTTGCTCGGATATGGCCGCTACACCATTCCTGCGGTGATCAGCGAGGTTCTGCCGGGATCGGTAGCAGAAGCGGCCGGGTTCCTGCCGGGCGACGAGATTCTGGCCGTCGATGGCTACGCCGTGCGCGGATTTGAGGATTTTCAACGCTATGTGGCCACCAGTCCCGAGCGGCCTGTGGTGGTCGACCTGTCGCGGGGTGGGGCGGATCGGACGCTGACCCTGGTGCCCGAAGCCGTCCAGATCGAAGATCGATTCGGCAATGAGCAGCGTATCGGCCGGATCGGCGTGTCTCGCGATGTCGAAAACACCGATGTGACACTTTACCGCCCCGGGCCTGTCGAAGCTGTCGGCATGACCCTTGAGGAGATCAGGTTTATCGTTCAGCGCACCGCTGCGTTCTTGGGCGATTTCTTCGTCGGTCGAGGCGATGTCGAGCAGCTTGGTGGGCCGGTGAAGGTGGCAAAAGTGTCCGGAGAGGTGGCGACACTTGGCTTTGTCGCGCTCATCAACCTCATGGCGCTTCTGTCCCTCAACATCGGCATCTTCAACCTGCTGCCTGTGCCGATGCTGGATGGAGGACATCTGCTCTATTACCTCATCGAGGCGGTTCGTGGACGTCCGCTCAGCATGCGCATTCAGGAAATTGGTTTCCGGTTCGGATTCGCTCTTGTGCTGGCGCTCATGGTGTTTACGGTGTTCAACGACACGGTGTTCGACCACTTCGGCATTTTGCGCTAACGCCTTGTTAACTTTGGTTCGCAAGGTGTTGCACGAATACAAGGGCACCAATGAATTGCTAACCGCGTGATCAGTCGCGCCTTGTTCCTGGTTAAAAAAACAGTAAAACACTTCAATGGAGTTAGCTTGGGGGAGCGCTGTGCATGGCGATTCTCCGGGCGGGTCGCAGAAGGCAATAACAATATGATTCACCCCACCAAGTTGATGCGTGGCGCAGTTTCGGCGATCGCCATTTTGGGGGCTGCCCCAATGGCCGCTGGTGTGCCTGTCCTTGGCGTCGTGACGGCTCAGGCGCAGGAGCAACTGGTTGCTTCCGTGCTGTTCGAGGGCAATCGCCGCTTTCCGGATAGCCAGCTCCTGTCCATGGTCGACATCTCGACCTCGGGCATCTTCAGTCAGCAGCGACTGAATGCGGACATCGAAAGCATCCGCCTGGCCTATGACCGGGATGGGTTCAACTCGGTTTCGGTGTCGGCGCGCACGGAGCAGACCGCAGATGGTCGCGTCCGGGTGATCTTCGAGATCAATGAAGGCGAGCGCGCGGGCATCGCGGCGATCAACTTCACCGGCAACAACTCCATCGGGGCCGGCAACCTCAAGGGCACTATGCTCACCAAGGAGTCGGGCATCCTGAGCTGGCTGCTCCGGGACGACACCTATGACGAGCAGAAGATGGCCGTGGATCGCGAGCGCATCCGGCTGTACTACGCCAATCGCGGATTTCCCGATGCGCAGGTGAACTCGGTTGCCGAGTATGATGCCGCCCGCAATGCCTACTTCGTCAACGTGACCATCAATGAAGGTCAGAAGTACGAATTCGGTGACGTTGGCATCGAAACCAGCATCGACGGTCTGAATACCGACGTGTTGCGCGGCACCGTCCGCACCGGCCAGGGCGGTACTTATTCGGCTCTGGACCTGCAGAAGACCATCGAAGACATGGCCTATGAGGCTACGGCCCAGGGTTATTCCTTCGCTGACGTCCGGGCTCGCCTGGATCGCGACGTAGCCACCAACACCTTCGATGTGACCTATCTGGTTGATGAAGGTGCCCGTATCTATGTCGAACGCATCAACATCACCGGCAATATCAAGACCCGCGACTTCGTCATCCGTCGCGAGCTGGATTTTGCCGAAGGCGACCCGTTCAACCGTTCCATGGTCATCCGCGGGCGCGACAGCATCGATGCCTTGGGCTATTTCTCGCGCATCGACATTTCGACGGCGCCCGGTTCAGCCCCGGACAAGATCGTCCTCAACATCAATGTTGTGGAACAGTCCACCGGTGAATACGGCGCCACTGCCGGTTACTCCACCACGGACGGTATTCTGGGCGAACTGTCGCTGACCGAGCGCAACTTCCTGGGTCGCGGTCAGTATCTGCGTGCTGCCATTGGTGCATCGCAGTCCGGCCGCACCTTTGACTTCTCGTTCACCGAGCCGCGCTTCATGGGCCTCAAGGTCTCTGCCGGCGTGGACGCCTATCACCGCATCTACGACGAATCCACGGTGAGCTTCTATGGCTCGCAGGTGACCGGCGGCCAGTTGCGCGTGGGCGTGCCGCTGACCAGCGCCCTCAATGCGCAGTTCTTCGGTGGCTACGAACGCAAGGTCATTTCCGACGTCAAGGACAACCCGGTCTATCAGTCCGCAGTGGTCACGGATGGGCAGGAATTCAACAAGGCCTTTGTCGGCTATTCGTTGACCTGGAACGGTGTCGACGACGTCAAGAACCCGACCGAAGGTCTGTTCGCGACGTTCACGCAGCAATATATCGGTTGGGATCACAACCTGCTGCGCACCGAAGCGCGCGCCCGCTACTTCGTGCCGCTCATTCCGGACAGCGGTGTTGTTGCCAGCGTTCGCGGCCAGGCTGGTGTGATCAACAGCCTCAATGGCGCCAATGTTCATGCTGTCGAGGCTTTCACGCCCGGTTCGCAGCTGATCCGCGGCTTCCAGGGGCGTGGCTTCGGTCCGCGTCTGGCCAATGGTGAATATCTTGGTACCACGATGTTTGCCGGTATTTCGGGCGAGATCGAGTTCCCCATCCCTGGGCTTCCTGAGAGCTACGGCTTGAGCGGCGCGGTCTGGGCCGATGCTGCCTGGATCGGCGACGGTTCGAGCATCGGCACCGGCACCAGCACGATTGCCGCAACCAGCAACGACCAGCCTTGGCGGACCTCGGTTGGTGCATCCCTGATCTGGGATTCGCCGTTTGGCCCTCTGCGTGGCGACGTGGCTCACGTGCTGAACAAGTCGACCGACGATCGGACGCAGGTGTTCCAGTTCACCATTTCGACCTTGCTCTAGTCTGGTCGGCGTGGAAGTGTTGTTTGGAGCCGCGGGGCGGTAGCGCCGCGGCTCCTTCTGTTTAAGTGGCATCATGGTCGATACCCGATTTCATCGCTTCGCCGGTCCGCTGACTTTGGGTGCCTTGCTAACCCAGATCGGCCAATCGGGTCTGGTCACGACCATCTCCGATCCGGATCATCTCGTCACTGGCGTGGCCGAACTGGACCTCGCCGAGGCCGGCGATCTGGCCCTCGCCGCACAGCCAAGCTATGTCGAAGAACTGCGCCGTACGGCCGCTGGTGCGGTACTGGTTGCGCCGGCACTGCGAGACGCAGTGCCTGCCGGTAGCATTCCCGTCGCCATCGATCGTCCGCACAACATCTTCGCCGACATTCTGGATGCGCTATATCCCTCGAGCACGCGGTCGATCATTGCCGCCGGCCGCGAAGACCTGGGTGCACCGGTATTCGAGCGCGACGTCACGCTGGGTACCAATGTCGTCGTTGGTGCGGGCGTCGAGATCGGGCGTGGCACCGTAATTGGCGCCAACACCGTGATTGGTGCCGGGGTAACTATCGGTCGGAACTGCGTGATCGCTGCCAATTGCACCATTGATTGCGCTCATTTGGGCAATGAGGTCGTCTTGCACTCTGGCGTCCGCATAGGCACGGAAGGCTTTGGCTGGCTCGATTTTGGCCAGACCAACCGCAAGATACCTCAACTGGGCCGGGTCATCGTTCAGGACCGCGTTGAGATCGGTGCGAACAGCACCATCGATCGTGGTGCCCTGGGAGATACGGTCCTGGGCGAGGGGACCAAAATCGATAACCTCGTTCAGATCGGCCACAATTGCCGTATCGGGCGCAATTGCCTGATCGCGGCCATGAGCGGCCTGTCTGGCTCCACCATTGTTGGTGATGGCGTACTCATGGGCGGCGGCGTCGGCACATCGGGTCACCTGACCATAGGCGACGGCTCAGTCATTCATGGCCGGGCTGCGGTGACCAAGGATTGGCCTGCCGGTTCAAAACTTGCTGGCGCTCCGGCGCAGGATATAAGAGATTTTTGGCGTGAACTCGCCGTTGTGCGGAAACTGTCGAAGGGGGAGAAGCGGGGATGAACGAAACCGCCGCCGTCACCGAACTCAATGCCATGAACATCGCCGAGATCCTCGAGGCGCTGCCCCATCGCTATCCGTTCCTGATGATCGACAAGATCGTCGAGATTAATGGTGACGAATCCGCCATTGGCGTGAAGAACGTCACGTTTAACGAGCCCATCTTTCTCGGGCATTTTCCCAACAACCCAATCTTTCCGGGTGTGCTGATCATCGAGGGCATGGCGCAAACCGCCGGCGCCATCGTTATCAAGCATGACTCGACTGGCGGCCGGAAGAACATCGTCCTCATGCTGGGCGTGGACAATGCCAGATTCCGCAAACCGGCAGGGCCGGGCGATACCATCGAGTTTCATATTTCCAAGATGCACCGCCGACGCAATGTCGGTCGCTATGAAGCCAAGGCCAAGGTCAACGGCACTGTTATTGCCGAGGCCGAAATCACCGCGATGATCGTCGGGGCGGAAGCGTGACAAGTCCGGCAGTTCACCCGACGGCGATTGTCGCCGAAGGGGCGAGGCTGGGCGAAGGCGTGTGTATCGGACCATACAGCATCGTCGGGCCCAACGTTGTGCTCGGCGACAATGTGGAACTGGTGTCGCATGCGGTGGTTGAAGGCAACACCACCATCGGCGCAGGCACGCGGATCTTTCCGTTTGCCTCGGTCGGCCACGAGCCACAGGACCTCAAGTTTCACGGCGAGCAGTCACGGCTCGAAATCGGCGACAATTGCACCATCCGAGAATCGGTCACCATCAACCCGGGCACCGAAAATGGCGGCATGCTCACCAAGATCGGGAATAACTGCCTGGTGATGGCCAACGCCCATGTTGCCCATGACGCCATCGTGGGCAACAATGTCGTCATGGCCAATTATGTCGGCATCGCTGGCCATGTACATGTCGGCGACAATGTCATCTTCGGCGGCACCTGCGTGATCCACCAGTTCACGCGCATCGGTGCGCATGCCTTCATCGGCGCGCAGTCCATGGTCGATGGCGATGTCATTCCCTACGGCATGGCCGTTGGAAACCGTGCAGTTCTGACCGGTCTCAATCTGATTGGCCTCAAGCGCCGTGGCTTTGATCGTGAGGCTATCCATCGCCTGCGTGCGGCCTATCGGCAGATCTTTGCCAGCGAAGGCACGCTGCGCGAGCGGGTCGAAGACGCAGCGGAAATCTTCCGCGACGATGCGCTTGTGCAGGACGTCGTCCGATTCATTGCCGATGCCGAGGATCGGCCAATCCTGCTGCCCCGTAACGGTCACGAAACCGAATAGCCATCCGGTCGGGGGCCTCATGAGTGACACCCTGAGCCTGTTCATTCTTGCCGGCGAGCCATCGGGTGACCGTATTGCGGCCGACCTGATTGCGCGTCTGCGCGCCCGCGTTGACCTGAACCTGTCCGGCGTTGGCGGAGACGAGCTGGCGGCACAGGGGCTGCACTCGCTCTTTCCCATGTCCGACCTGGCGGTTATGGGCGTCACGGATGTCATTCTGAACCTGCCGCGGATTCTGTGGCGGCTCGAGCAGGCGGCACGGGCGATCCTGGCTGCGAACCCCGATGTGGTGGTTCTGGTCGACGCGCAGGACTTCTCGCGGCTCCTCGCAGCGCGCTTGCGCAAGCGCGGCTTCCGCGGGCAATTGATCCTTTATGTCGCGCCCTCGGTCTGGGCGCGCAATCCGGAGCGGGCAGCGCGGTTGACGCCATTATTCGATGCTGTGCTGGCCGTGCTGCCGTTCGAGCCAGAGGCCATGAACCGGCTCGGAGGCCCGCCCACATCCTATGTCGGCCATCCGGCGCTTGCTGAGGCGCTGCCGGCGCCTGAGGTCCCGGAGAAAGGCCCGCTCATCCTTCTGCCTGGTAGCCGCGGCGGTGAATTGCGGCGGCATCTTCCCATGTTCGCCACGCTGGCGGCAGAATTGGCCGGACGGCCAGAAGTGACCGAACTGGTCATGCCAACTCTGCCCAGGTTGAGACAGCGCTTGGCCGAAGTGACGGCGACCTGGCCGGTACCGGTGCGAATTGAAGACACCAGGGCAGCGCGCCGCCAGCTCTATGCCGAAGCGATTGCGGCGGTCTGTGTGTCCGGCACCGTCACTCTGGAGCTGGCTCTGGCGCGGGTGCCCATGGTCGTCGTTTACGCGCTCGACGGACATCAGGCACGTATTTACGCGAGGCTTGGACGCCCGTCGGTGTCGCTGCCCAATATCATCCTCCAGCGCACAGTCGCGCCCGAATTCGTGGAGGCGACGCTGCCGCTGGAGAAGGTGGGGGACGCCGTCCAGGCGCTGTTGGAAAACAAGAAAGCCCGCCAGGACCAGATGTCGGCCTTTGGCGAGCTCTTCAAGTTGATGGAGGACGGGACGCCTCCCTATGGACGGCAGGACCCGGCAGAGCAGGTCCTGTCCATCTGGCGCGATCAGCGGCTGCTGATCGGCTGATAGTCGCGAGCGGTGGCGCCATTATAGAGCTGGCGCGGACGACCGATCTTCTTTTGCGGATCGCCGATCATTTCCTTCCACTGGCTGATCCAGCCAACGGTACGGGCAACGGCGAACAGCACGGTGAACATGGAGGTCGGGAAGCCGATCGCGTCCAGGATCACGCCCGAGTAGAAGTCGACATTCGGGTAGAGCTTGCGGTCGATGAAGTACTGGTCCTCAAGCGCGATGCGCTCGAGTTCCTGCGCCACCTGTAGTGTCGGATTGTTGTGCACACCCAGGATTTCGAGCACTTCCTTGGCGGTCTGCTGCATCACCTTGGCGCGCGGATCGAAGTTCTTGTAGACCCGGTGGCCGAAGCCCATCAGGCGGAATGGATCGTTCTTGTCCTTGGCGCGCTCGATGAACTCCGGAATGCGGTCCACCGTGCCGATTTCGCGCAACATGTTGAGGCAGGCCTCATTGGCGCCGCCATGGGCAGGGCCCCAGAGACAGGCCACGCCGGCCGCGATACAGGCAAAGGGGTTGGCGTCGGACGAACCGGACAGACGCACCGTCGAGGTAGACGCGTTCTGCTCGTGATCGGCATGGAGCGTGAAGATCAGATCCATCGCGCGGGCGATCTTGGGATCGACCTTGTATTCCTCGGCCGGGACCGAGAAGCACATGTGCAGGAAATTCGCGGCGTAATCGAGATCGTTGCGCGGATAGACGAAGGGCTGACCCACCGAATATTTGTAGGCCATGGCCGCAATCGTCGGCATCTTGGCGATCATGCGGATCGAGGCGATCTCCCGCTGTTGCGGGTCGTTGATGTCGGTCGAGTCATGGTAGAACGCAGCCATCGCACCCACCACGCCGGTCATGATGGCCATGGGGTGCGCGTCGCGGCGGAAGCCGCGATAGAAATAGTGCATCTGCTCGTGCACCATGGTGTGGCGCGTCACCAGCTGCTCGAATTCCTTGTACTGGGTCTGCGTCGGCAACTCGCCGTAGAGCAGCAGATAGCAGACTTCGAGATAGTTGGAGCTTTCGGCCAGCTGCTCAATGGGGTAGCCGCGATAAAGTAGTTCGCCCTTGTCGCCGTCGATATAGGTGATGGCGCTGTCGCATGCGGCCGTCGAGGTGAAACCTGGATCGTAGGTGAACAGGCCCGTCTTGGCGTAAAGCGAACGGATATCCATCACATCGGGACCAACCGAACCACTCAGAATGGGAAATTCGTGGGTCTGATCACCGATGACGAGTTTGGCGACTTTTTCGGTCATTGAGCTCTCCTCGCTACACCCCTTCACCCGCAGGAAAGGACAGACGATGCGGGCCCGGGGCCGGCGCCATGGAAGCGCCGATTTTCCGGTGCAGAGGTATCAGGTCTTGCCTATCGCAAGCAACTGATAGGTGAGTATGACTTATCTATCGGACAGACTCGCGACAGCTTCGCTTGCCGGCGATTACCGCTCGATCTGGTCGCCGAGTCGCGCGAGGCTCTCTTCGCGCCCGATCAGTACCATGACCTCAAAAATCCCCGGAGAAACAGTGCGTCCGGTGAGCGCTGCGCGCAAAGGCTGGGCCAGCTTGCCCAATTTGAGACCCTTCTCTTCGGCGAGGGCACGCATCGCCGCATCGATGGCCGGCACTGACCAATCGGCAAGACCCCCTAACGTATCGGCAACACTCCGGAGCACCTGACGGGAGTCTTCGGTCAGAAGGGCGGCGGCCGCGGCATCGGGCGTGATGGGGCGCAGGGCATAGATGAATTGCGCCAGATCGATCAGCTCCAGCACTGTCTTGGCACGCGGCTGCAATTCGGGCAGGGCGGCCAGAACGGTATTGTGGTTGTCCGTCAGCCCCTTGGCGTCAGCGTCGCGGCCGATCTCCTTGGCCGTCTCGATCATCACCGAATAGAGATAGGCGGGGTCCGCCTCCCGGATGTAGTGGCCGTTGATGTTCTCGAGTTTGACGAAGTCGAAGCGCGCCGCGCCCTTGTTGAGGGCCTCAAGGCTGAACCATTCCACCATCTGATCGGTGGTGAATATCTCGTCGTCACCATGGCTCCAGCCCAGACGCGCCAGATAATTCCGCAGCGCCTCAGGCAGATATCCCATCTGCCGATAGGCCTCGACACCAAGCGCCCCGTGCCGCTTCGAGAGCTTGGCACCATCCGGTCCATGGATCAGCGGGATATGCGCCATCTCAGGAACAGTCCAGCCCATGGCGTTGTAGATAATGATCTGACGCGCCGCATTGGTCAGGTGGTCGTCGCCGCGGATGATATGGGTGACCCCCATGTCGTGGTCGTCCACCACCACCGCGTGCATATAGGTGGGTGTGCCGTCCGAACGCAGGATGATGAAATCGTCCAGGTTCTCCGTCTTGAACACAACCTCGCCTTGGACATGGTCGCGCACCACGATCTCACCGGTCAGTGGCGCCTTGATGCGAATGACGGGCTTGATGTCCGAAGGCGCCTCCGACGGATCACGGTCGCGCCAATAGCCGTTATAGCGTGGCGGCTTGCCGGCGGCGCGGGCCTCCTCGCGCATCTGTTCCAGCTCCTGGGGCGAGCAATAGCAATAATAAGCGTGCCCCATGCGAACCAGCTCATGCGCAACTTCGGCGTGACGGGCGGCGCGCGCGAACTGGCTGATCGGTTCACCCTCCCAGTCCAGGCCCAACCACTTCAGCCCATCGATCAGGGCCGTGACGGCGGCCTCTGTCGAGCGCTCGCGGTCGGTATCTTCAATGCGCAGCAGCATCTTGCCGCCCTGGTTCTTCGCATAGGCCCAGCTGAACAGCGCCGTACGCGCCCCGCCAATATGCAGGTAGCCTGTGGGAGAAGGAGCAAAACGGGTGACGACCTGGGACATTGGTAACCGGAAGGATTTGAGGAATTGCGGGCCGTGTGTAGCATAGGCGGGCTTGAGCGCAAGGGCGGGGGCGCATGGGGGCTGGGCAAAGAAATTCGGCAGTCGGTTCTGGACTGACGCTGCGGCTGCAAGCGCCAGGCGACGAACCTGCCTGGCCCGGACGCGGTGCTCACCCATGGTACCAGGATCTTGCCAAGGCGGCAGACGCCGCGATGGGGCAGCGACGGCTCTTCGTGCTCCTGCCGTTTTCCATGATCCTGGGGCTGATCCTCTACGCTGTACTCCCCAGCGAACCCCACATTTTGTATTACGCTGCAGGTTTCATCGCCGCGCTGCTGGCGATCGCTCTGTCGCTGGGACAGCGATCGCTGTCGACCTTCAGGATTGTCACGCAATTGTTCGCGGTATGGCTGGGTTTCTGCCTGCTGCCGCTGCATGGCCATGTCTTCGGCACGCAAATGCTGGCTTATCCGGCATACGGCACCTATGAGGCGGTCATCGACGAGGTACTGTCGGCCGACCAGGGGCGAAGCCGCGTCATCGTCTCCGAAATAGTTCCTCTGGAAGACGCCCGGGAGGTTCCGATCCGACGGGCCCGGCTGTTGCTGGCAACCGACCTTCAGCTGTCACCCGGCGACCGCATACGCGCCGCGCTGCGGCTGGCGCCCATTCCAGGACCAGTCCTGCCGGGTGCCCATGACGGGCAATTTCACGCCTATTTCGCGGGGGTGGGGGCCTATGGATCAGCAACCGGCGCCATCACCCGCCTGTCCGGAGCGGACGCTGTCAGCCTCGCGCGCCTGGTTCAAGACCTTCGCACGTCGATCGGTAAGCGCATTGATGCCATTTTGATTGACCAGACCGCGGCCATTGCCAAAGCCATGGTCATTGGCGACCAGAGCGCCATCAGCGACCAGACCCGTGATGTGATGGCGGCTTCTGGGCTGGCCCATATCTATTCGATCTCCGGCCTGCATCTGTCCATCGTCGCCGGTGGCATTTTCTGGCTCTTGCGCTTGGCGCTGGCCTCGGTGCCGGCTCTGGTGGCCTGGCCCGTCAAGCAGATCGCGGCGCTGGTCGGTATCCTGGCGGCGTTCCTCTATCTGCTTCTCGCTGGCGGCCCCGACAATGTTCCCGCCTTTCGCTCCACGCTCATGCTCGCACTGATCTTTGGCGCCGTGCTGGCCGGGCGCCAGGCGCTGACAATGCGCAACGTGGCTATTGCGGCGATCGTTATCATCCTCATCGATCCCGCCAGCATATTTCGGCCCAGCTTCCAATTGTCCTTTGCAGCGGTGGTCGGCCTGATCGGTATTTACGAAATGCCGCGCCCATATCCGGCCGGTCCCCGGGGGCGTGTGGCCCATATCGGTGGTGTCGTCGCGGCAACCGCCTGGACCAGCCTGATAGCCGGACTGGCGACGCTGCTGTTCTCGGCCTATCACTTCCAGCAGACCGCTCCATTGGGCGTGATCGGCAATGTTCTGGCCCTTCCCTTCGTTGGGCTCGTCATCATGCCCTTTGGCGTCTTGTCCGTGCTGGCCATGCCATTCGGCCTGGACGCGCCATGCCTGCACATCATGGGTTGGGGGATCGACCGCATGGTGGACGTCGCCGAGATGGTGGCGGCCTGGAGCCAGGGCTGGACCGGTAACCCATTGCTTGCTGGTTGGACGTTGGGCCTTGGTCTGTTCGCCCTGGCGTGGTTCGCCTTCTTGGAAAGCCGCTGGCGGCTGCTGGCTCCAGCTTCGGTCGTGCCGCTAGTGCTCCTGTTTGGGCTGGAGCCGCGGCCTGACATCCTGATTGCCGATACCACCCAGGCGATCGCAGTTCGAGACGCCAATGGCATGGCGCTGGTGAGTGGGCGCACCGGCAGTTTTGCCGTGGACGTCTGGAGCGACCATTTCCAAACCGAGATTGCCGGCACGCATCCGGCAGCACGGTGCGACAGCCTGGGCTGCATTGTCACAACGCCGGACTATTCCGTGGCTGTGGTGCGCAATGCGGCAGCCTTCGCCGAAGACTGCGGCCGCCACGACCTGCTCATCGCCCGTATCTATCCACCGCAGCACTGTTTCTCCGGCGGGCAGGTGATTGGGCCTCATCAGCTTCTGGCTGGCGGCGTCCACTGGCTCGCCTGGAACGGCGGGGCAGGGCGCTTTGATATTCGCCCTGCCATCCAGACGCTGGATCGACCATGGCGCGTCCCGCAAAGATAGTGGGGCGGCCGCTCAGAGCTTGATTGGGTATTCCGGCTGACCAGCGACATCGAGATCGATGTAGAAGACGCCGCCCGCTACTTTCTCGGCGGCCAATTGCTCGGCCGACATTGCCTTGTTGGCGGTCGTCAGGAACAAACGTTTCAGGTCCTTGCCGCCAAAGGCCGGGCAGGTGACCTGGCTGACAGGCACCTCGATGATCCTGTCTATGCGCCCGTCCGGCGTGTAGCGGATCACGCAGGATCCGCCCCAGCGGGCGTTCCAGAGAAACCCTTCGCTGTCGACCACCGCCCCATCGGGATAGCCGCGATGTTCGGAAACGTCGGCGAACAGTTCCCATTCCCCCACCGGCAATCCGGTCTCAGGGTCGGTAGCACATTTCAGGATCTTCTGGTCCGGCGTATCCGTCCAGTACGCGGTCTTCCCATCGGGCGAAAAACAGGTGGCATTGGGAATCGCCGCATTGGAAATGATCTTGGTCAGCTGGCCGGCACGATAGTGATAGACGGCCCCGTCCTTGGGGCCCTCATCCTTCACCATCGTCCCGATCCAGAACGCGCCCGATGGGTGAACGCGGCTGTCATTCGTGCGATTCGTCGTCACATCCCGCTCGATGTCCACCAGATGTTCGATCTTACCGGTAACAAGGTTGAAGCGCTTCAATCCGGTCTCGGCGGCCAGCGCCAGCGTGTCGTTGTCGACAATCGCTGCCGCCGCGACGATCTCGTCGAAGTGCCACTCACCCACTGGCGCTCCATCCGCATTGGCGGCGAACAGGGTGCGATTATTGATATCGAACCAGAACAGTGCCTGCCGGCCGGCATGCCAGAAGGGCCCTTCGCCCAGTGCACATTGACTGTCGACCAGCAGCTTTGCGGTTTCCGTCACTTCGAGGCTCCCTTGTCATATGCGGCCACGGCTAACCGCGCCCTCTCGCCTACATCGGCCACGCTCATTCCCGGTTTGAAGAGATAGGTGCCAAGCCCAAATCCCGTGCAACCGACAGCAAAGAACTCGTCGAAATTGTCGGGATTGGCTCCGCCCACGGCATAGAGTGGCAGGTCAGGCGGCAGCACCGCTTTGATCGCCTTGATCCCCTTGGCGCCAAGGACTTCGGCCGGGAAAAACTTGAGGCCAGTGGCCCCGGCGCGAATGGCCGAGAAAGCATCGGTCGGCGAAAAGACACCGGGATAGGACTTGAGCCCAAGGCGCACGGTTTCCGCTATCACTTCGGGATTGGTGTCTGGTGATACGATGAATGTCCCGCCAGCGGCCGCAACCGCGCGCACATCTTCTGAGGTAAGGACCGTGCCTGCGCCAATTTCAGCGCGGTCCGACAGGGCATCTGCCGCCTGGCCGATGCTGTCGACAGCGTTGGGCGAATTGAGTGGCACTTCGATCAGCGTGATACCTGCTTCCACCAGCGCGGTGCAGACAGGTACGGCCTCATCGGGCGTAATGCCGCGCAGAATGGCGATGATATGGCGATGAGTCACGAGCAATCCTCAGGATAGCGAAGTGCGGGCGGCCTTGAGTCCAGCCAGCATGACTTCGGTTGAGTTGACGAGGCGACCGGCAGCACCGGCCATGTTCAGGACCTGTGCATATAGGGCACACAGCTTTTCCGAGCCGATCAGGGGCACTGGCTCACTGGCAATCTGGTCGCGGCGCGACGCAATTTCAGTGCCGATGAGGAGGCCGGAAAGGTAGCCCGCGCACCAAGCAGAGCTTTTACCCGAGAGCAGCGATGCCGCGCGCACGCGGAACAACTGGCCCAGCAAATCGGCGGGATTGGTCAGGCCGGTCTCCGCACCTTCGGCGAATCCCGCGTCGCCGTCTTCACCGGCGAGCGGTTCAACCAGGGAATGGCGCAAGACCGAATGGGTCCTGAGGAGGTCGAACATTTCGCCGGTCATGGCGGTGGCGAAGTCCATGATGCTCGTGCCGTCCAGCCGGGCCCACTTTGAATGCGTACCTGGCATACAGACCAGTCCCGAATAGCCCGGGGACACAGTTGCCAGGCCAAGGAGCTGGGTTTCCTCGCCGCGCATGACGTTTTCGCCGCCCTGTCGCTGGCAGACGCCGGGCAGAATGGAAACCCGGAGCCGCTGGTCATTGGCGGCTGGATGTACGGCGCCCTGGCCCAGCCCACCAAGGTCGGTGGGCGCTTCGAGATAGGGCGCTTCCATCCAACCCTGCCTGGCACCCGCCATGCCGCAAATGACGATATCCAGTGCGCGCTCGGCGACACCAAGCTTGCCGAGAACCTCATCGAGCGCATCCGGGAACTGTTCGCGCGCCAGCTTGCCCATCCCCTTGTCGGAGGTCGCCGAGGCGATTTCCACGCCGCTCTCACCTATGGCCCAGGCGCGCAGATTGGATGTGCCCCAATCCACCGCAACCCATGCGATCGTCTCAGCCAAAGCAGTTCCCTTCGTTCATCGCAGCGGCGCGACCCTAGAATGTGCTGTCACCCTTGAACAGCCCAGTCTCCACCGCCGCATCAATAGCGGGGAGCGGGCCCTTCCGCATCTCGCCCAGTAAGTTCCACCCCTTGAATGGGCAGATATCCCGTCAGGGATGCATAGTCACGACTGATTTGTATGATTTTTTGCATCAGACCCATTCACAGGCAATTTTCGCGTGATAGAACGGTTCTCACCAAGGCCCTCAATCCGCGTCCTGGCGGACTAGCAAGGAACAGGCAAGATGACTGCAGACAATGGCGCCACCGGCGGCCGCAAGCTTCGCTCGCGCGCATGGTTCGACAATCCTGATAATCCGGACATGACCGCGCTCTATCTGGAGCGGTACATGAACTTCGGTGTGTCGCGCGAGGAGTTGCAGTCGGGCAAGCCGATCATCGGCATTGCCCAGACCGGCTCGGACTTGAGCCCCTGTAATCGCCACCACATGGTGCTTGCCGAACGCGTCCGCGAAGGTATCCGCGAGGCCGGCGGCATCGCCATCGAATTTCCGGTGCATCCAATTCAGGAAACCGGCAAGCGTCCGACCGCCGGCCTGGATCGCAACCTGGCCTATCTCGGTCTTGTCGAAGTGCTCTACGGCTATCCGCTGGATGGTGTGGTGCTCACCATTGGCTGCGACAAGACTACGCCTGCCATGCTGATGGGTGCGGCCACCGTCAATATTCCGGCGATCGCCCTCTCGGTCGGCCCGATGCTGAACGGCTGGCACAAGGGCGAGCGCACCGGCTCGGGCACCATCGTTTGGAAGGCCCGGCAGATGCTGGCCGCCGGTGAGATCGACTATCCAAAGTTCATCGAACTGGTCGCGTCATCCGCGCCATCCACCGGCTATTGCAACACCATGGGCACGGCCTCGACCATGAACTCGCTGGCCGAGGCGCTGGGCATGCAGCTGCCCGGGTCGGCGGCCATTCCCGCGCCCTATCGCGACCGCCAGGAAATGGCCTGGCGCACCGGCAAGCGCGCCGTGGAAATGGTGCATGAGGATCTGAAACCCTCGGACATTCTGACCAAGGAAAACTTCCTCAACGCCATCGTCGTCAACTCCGCCATCGGTGGCTCCACCAACGCGCCGATCCATATCAACGCCATCGCCAAGCATATTGGCGTCGACCTCAATATCGACGAGTGGCAGCAGCACGGCCACAAGGTGCCGCTACTGGTAAACCTGCAGCCTGCCGGCGAATATCTGGGTGAGGACTACTACCACGCCGGTGGCGTACCGGCAGTGGTCAACGAGTTGATGAAGCAGGGCCTCATCCACGAGAACGCCCCGACCGTCAACGGCAAGACCATTGGCGAGAACTGCGCCAACACGCCCATTGAGGACGACAAGGTCATCCGCCATTTCGACAATCCGCTCAAGGCCGAGGCCGGTTTCCTCGTCCTGCGCGGCAACCTCTTCGACAACGCGATCATGAAGACCAGCGTTATCAGCCAGGAATTCAAGGAGCGCTATCTCTCCGACCCCGCCCATCCGGGCATGTTCGAAGGCAAGGCCGTGGTCTTTGACGGACCAGAGGATTACCACCACCGCATCGACGATCCGGCGCTCGAAATCGACGAGAATACGCTGCTGTTCATGCGTGGGGCCGGCCCGATCGGCTATCCCGGTGCTGCCGAGGTGGTCAACATGCGTCCCCCGGCCTACCTGATCAAGAAGGGTATCTCATCGCTGGCCTGCATTGGTGATGGCCGGCAATCGGGTACCTCCGGCTCGCCCTCTATCCTCAACGCGTCGCCCGAAGCGGCAGCAGGCGGCAATCTCGCCATTCTCAAGACTGGTGATCGCGTCCGCATCGATCTCAATAAGGGTGAAGCCGATATCCTCATCTCCGATGAGGAAATCGCCAACAGGCGTGCAGCTCTGGAAGCGGAAGGCGGCTACAAGTTCCCCAAGCACCAGACGCCATGGCAGGAAATCCAGCGCGGCTTGGTCGGACAACTCGGCGAGGGCGCCATTCTCAAACCCGCCGAAAAATACCAGCGCATCGCCCAGACCGAGGGCCTGCCCCGCGACAATCACTGAGGCATTGCCCGACACGCAACAAAGAAGGCCCGCCAGTCTGGCGGGCCTTTTCATTTGGGCTCTGCACTGAGGTGCTCGTGTACAATCACCCAGCCGCGCGGTTCTCGGCGCAGTACCGTTGTCCCGCGACCGCCTCCCTCGATCCACTTTCCATCGACCATGCCACGCCATCGAAATCGGTAGATGCAGCAGGCACAGGCCTCATCCCCGGAGAGCCAAACCAGGTCCTCCAGCCAATAATGCTCATCGTTGATCCCCGCCCATGTCGCTTCAAAGGCCTGACGGGCGGCGGCTATCCCCTTGTGCGAACCTGAATTGAACCAGAAAACGACATCTTCGGACAACACCGGCAGCAACGCATCAAAGCGGCCTTGATTGATCGTTTCGCCGTAAAAGCCCATCGCCTCCTGAGGCGAAGGAAATCCCATCTCAGTACTTGCGCAGCAGCCCGACGAGCCGGCCTTGTACCTTGACACGATCCGGCGGGAAGATGCGGGTCTCATATGCGGGGTTGGCTGCTTCAAGCGCTACCGTGTCACCCTTGCGGCGCAGGCGCTTGAGCGTAGCTTCCTCATCATCGACCAGCGCCACGATGATTTCGCCGGTCGATGCATGCTCCTGCTTCTTGATCAGCACCGTATCGCCGTCGAAAATCCCGGCCTCGATCATGGAGTCGCCCCGAACCTCAAGGGCATAGTGCTCGCCCGCCCCAAGCATTTCCGGGGGCACTGCGATAGTATGGGAATGGGTCTGGATCGCTTCAATGGGCGTGCCCGCAGCGATCCGCCCCATGACCGGAATGGAGACCGGACGGACATAGTCTTCGCCCGGGCTGCCGGATCGGGCCGGGGGGCTGGCGACCTTGCCCAGATTGCCTTCGATGACAGCCGGCTCGAACCGTGCCTTGCGGCCGCCCAGCGAGGGGTTCATCGAATCGGGGAGCTTGACCACCTCGAGCGCGCGCGCCCGGTTGGGCAGCCGCCGGATGAAGCCGCGCTCCTCAAGGGCCGTTATCAGCCGGTGGATGCCGGATTTGGACGCCAGATCAAGGGCATCCTTCATCTCGTCGAAGCTCGGGGGAATACCGCTCTCCTTCATCCTTTCATGGATGAACATCAGCAGCTCGTGTTGTTTGCGTGTCAGCATTGGCCCCACAACCCCAGAATCGGAACATAGACGGAACGACCATACATGTTCCAGTTATGTTCTGCAATGCCTTGTGGGAAGCTAATGGGAAACGCAAATCAAGCGGCGGGCGAATGCCTCAGAAGGCGTCTATGCGCAAGGCCTCGACGATACTGCCGGCCGGCCTTCCGGGATCGTGTTCCGGTTGCACAATCAGTAGATCGGCCGCGGCCAGTGATGAGGTATGGCCGCTGTCGATCTGGCTGATGGGATCGGCGGCCATCGTTCCGTCCGGGCCATGGACGAGCTGTGCCCGCATGAAGTGTCGGCGCGCGCTGTTGGCCGGTGTCGGGGCTGCAAGAGGCAGCCGCAAGGGCAGGGGACCAGCGTGGCCCAGAAAGGCACGCAGAGCCGGCTTGATGAACACCAGGGCGGTGACCATGGCGGAAACGGGATTGCCCGGCAGCCCGAAGACCAGCGTCCTGCCCCGGGTGCCGAACATCAGCGGCTTTCCCGGCCGCATATTGATGCGCCAGAAGTCGAGCGACACGGCAAGGTCGTTGAGGACGCCCTGGACAAGGTCATGTTCGCCAACCGAGGCGCCGCCTGTCGTGATCAAGAAGTCCGGCTCGGCGCTCAGGATCCCGCCAAGGCGTTCGCGCAATTGCCCGGGATCGTCGGCGAAAATGCCATGGTCGGTGACGATGCGGGCATAGGGCGCCAGCATGGCCGCGAGACCAAAGCTGTTGGAGGCTAAGATCTGGTCGGGGCCGAGGGCGGTGCCGGGGAGAACCAGTTCATCGCCTGTGGCAACCAGCGCTATGCTGGGACGGCGCGCCACGGTCAGCCGTGCCTGGTTGGCTGCCGCCGCAACAGCGATCTGCATTGGTGTGAGGCGTGTACCTGACGTAATCAGCACCTGACCGGTCGAAAAATCATTGCCCTTGGGCCGAACACTATGTCCGGGACGGGCCGGCACGGTGAAACGGACGAAGTCGCCTTCCCGCACCGCCTCTTCCTGCATGATGACGGTGTCAGCCCCTGGTGGCACCGGCGCGCCGGTGAAGATGCGCACAGCCTCTCCCGGCTGCACGCTGCCGCCATAGCCAGCGCCGGCCTGAGACGTTCCGATCACGCGCAACCGCGCGCCCTCCGAGACATCGGCCGCACGCATGGCAAAGCCATCCATCGCGCTGGCGTTAAAGGGCGGTTGGTTATGCCCGGCAATGACCGGTGCAGCGAGCACTCGGCCCACCGCATCGGACAAACGGACCTCTTCCCTGGTCACATCGGGCACACGCGCCAGGATGGCCTGCAAGGCTTCATCGACAGGGAGCAGGCTCATATGTCGCGCCGGAAATCGCCGGATTTGCCCCCGGACTTTTCGACAAGGCAGAGATCGGAAATGACCATGGCACGGTCAATGGCCTTGGCCATGTCGTAAAGCGTCAGCGCCGCCGTTGACGCGGCGATCAGCGCTTCCATCTCCACACCGGTCTGGCCGGTGGTTTCGGCACTGGCCAGAACGCAGATGCTGGTCTCGGTATCGCCCGCAATATCGACGCTGACCTTGGTCAGCGGGATGGGGTGACAGAGCGGGATGAGGTCTGATGTCTTCTTGGCCGCCATGATCCCGGCAATACGGGCGACCGCCAGGGCATCGCCCTTCTTGAGCCCGCCACCCAGAATAGTGGCAATGGTTTCTGCTCGGCCGCTCAACACAGCCTGGGCAACGGCTCGACGTCGCGTAACCGCTTTGTCACCTATATCAACGATATGGGCTTCGCCCTTTCCGTTGAGATGGGTGAGCCCTTGTGCCATCAGCGCACCGTTTCCGGCGCGCCCATGAGGAGGGCGCGGGTGGCGGCAACCACGTCGTCCTGCCGCATCAGGCTTTCACCGACCAGGAAGGTGCCGACATTGCAGCGCTCGTCCAGCATCGTGACGTGCTCGTGGGTCATGATGCCGCTTTCGCTGACCAGCAGCACATCGTCCGGAACCCCCGCAGCCAGATTGACAGTCGTCTCCAGCGTAGTCTCGAAGGTGCGCAGATTGCGATTGTTGACGCCGATGAATTTCGCATCGAGTGCCAGGGCGCGATCAAGTTCAAGCTGATCATGCACTTCCACCAGCGCGTCCATGCCCCATTCCTCGGCCGCGTCGAGCAGGTAACGTGCCACATCGTCGCCGACTGCAGCCAGGATGATCAGGATGCAGTCTGCGCCCCAGGAGCGCGCCTCTGCCACCTGATAGGTTTCAAACAGAAAGTCCTTGCGCAGGACGGGAAGCTTGGTGGCTGCCCGCGCCTCTATGAGGTAGCTGGGCGAGCCCTGGAAGCTGGGCCGATCGGTCAGAACCGAAAGGCACGCCGCCCCCGCCGTCTCATAAGCGCGGGCGATTTCCGCCGGATTGAAATCCGCACGGATCAACCCTTTGGAGGGGCTGGCCTTTTTCACTTCGGCGATCAGCGCATAGTCGCCCCTGGCGCGCTTGTCCTTGATGGCCTTCACAAAGCCGCGCGGCGCCGGCTGGTCATGGGCCTCTGCCACAACCTCCGCCCAGGGCCGCATGCTTTTGGCGGCTGCAATTTCTTCGCGCTTATAGGCTTCGATTTGCTTGAGAATATCGCTCATCAGGCTTGTCCGTTCGATACCGCCACAAGTCGGGCGAGGGTCGCCCTTGCCTTGCCGCTGTCTATGGTGTCCCGCGCCATGGCAATGCCGTCTTCAATCGACCCCACCTTGTCCGCCACCAGCAGGGCAGCCCCTGCATTGAGCAGCACCGTATCACGATAGGCGCCCGCTGCGCCCTCGAACAGGGCGACAATGGCGGCGGCATTCTCCGCCGGCTCACCACCCAACAGATCCTTGGGATCGGTGAGCCTCAGGCCCACCCGCTCGGGATGAAGTTCAAAACTGCGCAGATCGCCATCGGCAATCTGGGCCACGAAATTGGGGCCGGACGTGGAGAGTTCATCCAACCCCTCACTGGAATGGACAACCCAGGCCTTGATGGCGCGGTTGGCGAGCAGCGCTGCCGCGACCGGTTCCACCCATTCCTGCGCATAGACGCCAAGCAGGTAGCGCCGCACTCCGGCCGGATTGGATTGTGGACCCAGGAGGTTGAACAACGTGCGCACGCCCATTTCTGCCCGCGCCGGCCCCACATGGCGCATTGCCGGATGATGGTTGGGCGCGAACATGAAGCCGATATTGGCCTCGGCAATGGTCTTGCCGATCTGTTCGGGCGTCAGATCCAGCTTGACGCCCAGTGCCTCAAGCGCCTGCGAGGAACCGGAGCGCGATGACAGCGCCTTGTTGCCGTGCTTGGCGACGGGCACACCGGCGGCTGCCACAACCAGCGCGGTGGCCGTCGAGATATTGAGGCTGCCCACCCCGTCGCCGCCAGTGCCCACAATGTCGATAGCGTCCCCGGGCGCGGTGACGGGCACCATCTGCTCGCGCAGGATGGACACGGCAGCCGCGATTTCGCCCACAGTCTCGCCCTTGATGCGCATGCCCATCAGGAACGCGCCAATCTGGGCCGGGGTGGCGTCGCCATTCATGATGATGCGCATGACGTCGCGCATCTCTTCGCCGGTGAGGTCCTTGCCGACGGCGATCTTGTTCAGAGCTTGCTTGATATCCATCACGCAACCTTCTTTCCGTTGAAGTCGCGGGCAATGTTGAGGAAATTCTGAAGGAGCGCATGCCCGTTTTCCGAGGCGATGCTTTCAGGGTGGAACTGCACGCCATGCAGCGGCAGGCTCTTGTGCTGCATGCCCATGATGAGCCCGTCATCGGTGGTGGCCGTGACTTCCAGCTCGTCCGGCAGGGTGTCTGCCTTGACGATCAGGGAGTGGTACCGGGTGGCCTCGAAGTCGTTGTTGAGGCCGCGGAAAATGCCCTTGCCGGTATGGTGGATATTGCTGGTCTTGCCGTGGAACAGGCTGGGCGCGCGCACCACGTCGCCACCCAGCGCCTGGCCCATGGCCTGGTGCCCCAGGCACACGCCCAACATGGGGATGGTCGACTTGAACCGATCGATGACCGCCAGGCAGATGCCGGCCTCATTGGGTGTGCAGGGGCCGGGGGAAAGCACAATGGCCTGGGGCGCCATGGCGGCGATTTCTTCGAGCGTAATCTTGTCGTTACGCCTGACGGTGATGTCGGCGCCCAGTTCCCCGAGAAAGTGGACGAGGTTGTAGGTGAAGCTGTCATAGTTGTCGATGACGAGGGTCTTGGTCATTGGCCTGTCCTCATGGGTGGTTCTTTAGGGAAGGTTTCAGAACCAGCCCCGCCATCGCCTATTCGTTCCCATCACGCCCATCACTGGCCCACTCCTGCCTCGCCCGCATAGCGTAGCGCTTCCTCGGCGGCGCTGAAAAGGGCGCGTGCCTTGTTCTCGCACTCGAGCTGTTCGAGCTCCGGACGGCTATCCGCGACAATGCCGGCACCGGATTGAACATAGAGCTTGCCGTCCTTGACGATCCCGGTGCGCAGCACAATGCAAGTGTCCATCGTGCCATCGGCCCCAAAATAGCCCACGCAACCGCCATAGATGCCGCGTCGTGACTTTTCGAGCTCGTCGATGATTTCCATCGCCCGGACTTTGGGCGCGCCCGACACGGTGCCGGCGGGAAAACCGGCAGAGAGCGCATCGACAAAGTCATATTGGGGGTCAAGCTCGCCAACGACGTTGGAGACGATATGCATGACGTGGGAATAGTATTCGAGGAAGAACTTGTCGGTAACCTTGACCGAACCGATCTTTGCGACACGGCCCACATCGTTGCGCCCCAGATCGAGCAGCATCAGATGCTCTGACAGCTCCTTGGGATCCGACAGCAATTCCGCGGCCAGTTCCTTGTCCCGCGTGGGCGTTGCACCCCGCTTGCGCGTACCGGCGATCGGACGGATCGTCACCTCGCCATCCTGCACCCGCACCAGGATTTCGGGACTGGAACCCGCAAAGGCGAAACTCCCGAAATCAAAGAAATACATATATGGGCTGGGATTGGTACGCCGCAGCGCTCGATAAAGCGCGGTCGGGGGCAGGGTGAAATCAGCCGAAAAGCGCTGGCTCAGCACGACCTGGAAGATGTCGCCGGCGGTGATGTAGTCCTTCGCCCGCGCCACCATCTCGAAATATTCATCGCGCGTGGTGTTGCTGGTGACCGCAATGGATTCAAGATCGGCCAGGGCAGGGGCAGCCGGTGTTGCTCGGGTCAGTCGCGCGATCGCGTCGCTGATCCGGTCCTCGGCTGCCGCCAAGGCCTGCGCAGCCGTCACGCCGTCGCGGACATAGACGGGCGCGGTCAGATAGAGTTCATCCTTGACCGTGTCGAAGATGGCCAGCAGTGAGGGACGCATCAGCAGCGCCTCAGGCGTCTGCAGATCGTCGGGATTGGCGTTCGGCAACACTTCCATGTACCGCACCATTTCATAGCCCAGATAGCCGTAAATGCCCGCCGATTGGGGTGGCAAACCCTGTGGCATGTCGATTTGGCTCTCGGCGACCAGATTACGCAGCGCGTCGAGCGGCATGTCGTCCAGTGGTTCGAAAATATCGGGTGTGGTCTGGGCACTGCGATTGATCGAGGCCTTGCCGTCCTCGACCTTGAGGATCAGATCCGGCAGAAGGCCGATCATGGAATAGCGGCCGCGTGTGGTGCCGTCTTGAACGCTCTCCAGCAGGAACGTGTGAGAACGGCCCGCGGCAAGCTTGAGATAGGTGCCAATGGGCGTTTCCAGATCCGCTACGACGCGACGCCAGACGAGTCCAGACTTTCCGGCATCGTATTGCGCGGCAAAGGTCTTGGAGTAGTCGTCGCCCATTTTGGTCTGGTTCCGTTGGTGAGAAGGCCGTTATTGGCCGTAGTTCTGGACAAGCAGCTGGTTCAGCGCCTGCTGGTTGATACGAAGGCCGGCATCGTCCCGCACGGCAGCCACGAACTCGGCGGTCAGGCCGGCTCGGGTTTCGGCATCGAGGCTCGCAAGGGTCGCATCATCAAGCGGCTCGCCTGCCTCGGTCGTGTCCACAACCTGGAACACCACATGTTCGCCGCTCTCGCTCAGAACGGCCCCGGCATGCCCCGGACCACCGGCGAAGGCTGCCGAAGCCACGGTGCCGTCGATCAGCCCGTCCTCCGAGCCGAATCGCGTGAACGGCGCGCTGAGCTGGGGGAAAACGCTCATCTCCAACCCGATATCGGAGAGGGCTTCGCCTGCTTCAAGACGCGCAACGATGTCTTCGCCCCTTGCGGCCAGCGCCTCGTTCACGCGCTCTTCCATAATGGCAGCCTCGACCTCCGCGCGCACTTCATCCAGCGTTTGGTCGCGGGCCGGCTCCACCTGCTCGAGATCGAACCACAGATGAGCGTTGCCCGACAGGGGGATGGAGGGGATCAACCGGTCCTGCTCGGCCGCGAATATTGCTTGCGATACACGCTGGTAGTCCTCCGGCCCAAGGTTGGGCAGCACGGAGAGCTCAGACCCGCCAGCGGTCACTTCCGCCTCATAGACCGGCAGCCCAAAGCGTTCGGCGATCTGTTCGATCGGCTGGAAGGCCGCGCGCAGTTCTTCAATCTGGTCGAGAATGTCGCTGATTTCTGTCCGCGCTTCGGCAAGGGTGAGGCGCTGGACGATCTCGTCGCGGGCTTCCGCCAAAGTCGGCTCGCGCGCTTCCTCGATCGCATCGACATGCACCGCACGCTGGCCGCCAATGCCCTCGATGATGGCGAACCCGCCCTCCGGAAGCCCGAAGGCCGCAGTGGCCAGGCGACTATCGGTGATCTCGCCTTCGGTCAGCGTTCCCAGGTTCGACGGTGTCAACCCGGCTTCGGCAACGAGGGTGTCGAAATCGGTGCCGGCAGCAAGACCGGCCTCAAACTGCGCCTGCAGTTCGGGCGTGGCCAGCGAGACCTGCTCGATGGTCCGCCGCTCCGGCGTGGTGAGCGATGCCTTTGTGGCCTCGTACTCGGCCGCGATGGCGTCCTCCGAAATGTCCTTGGTTGCCGCCAGCGAAGCCAGCGACAGATCGAGCAGTTTGACTGACCGGCTTTCGACAGTCCGGTATTCCGCCTGGTGCTCGCTGAGATAGGCCGCCAGTTCCTCCTCAGTGGGTGAGGCTGGGGTCTCGATGCCTGTTTCGCTCAAGATCAGATAATCGATGGTCCGGGTCGCGGTGGCATAATCATTGATAAGCCCGGCGGCGACTTCCGGCATGTCGACATCGGCAAATAGCGCGGTGGTCAGCTGCTCCCGGCGGGCCTCGTCCGCCCGCGCCTCGAAATACTCGGCCTCCGTCCAACCGGCGCTCTGCAACACCTGGGAGAACAGGGCGGGATCAAAATTGCCGAGCGTTCCGTGGAAAGACGGATCTTGACGCAAAAGCTGCGCCAGCTTGGCGTCGGATACGCCTAGCGCGAACTGGCTGGCCAAAGTGTCCAATGCCGCGCCCTGCGAAAGCCCGAGAATGACGGAAGTGGGAATGCCCATCGCCTCGGCCTGGCTGGCCGTTGGCACCGATCCCATCTGCTGCGCGAAGGCGTTGACCTGGTTCTGATAGGCCCGCAGGAATTCCTGCGAGGTGATCTCCTCATCGCCGACGCGCGCCACCGTATTGCTGCCCAGGTCGACAATCACATTGTTGATGCCGAAGCCCGCTACACCGACAAGCAGGAACGCCCCCAGGATCTTTCCCGGCCAGGATTTTGCAAAATCACGCAAACCATCGAGCATCTGAAGCGTTCCAGTTTCGGGTCCGACCCTTTACCCTATGGCCAGGGACGGACTACTAAGACAAATACGACAGCCGGGGTTAGGGCAAAGCCCCGTCCGGCGCAAGAGGCAGGAGTAGCAAGATTGTCGACCGTATCACCGCTGATCGCCGGAAATTGGAAGATGAACGGGCTCACCCACTCGCTGGATGAGCTGACCGAACTTGCGCGTCTGCTGACCACAGGCGAGTCGCCGCGGGCCCTCGTCGTGGTCTGTCCACCCGCCACCCTGCTCGCCGCTGTGGCTGCCCAGGGCGCATCGAGCGGCATCATCGCCGGTGGGCAGGATTGTCACCAGGAATCTCACGGCGCCCATACCGGCGACATCTCCGCCAGCATGCTGGCCGATGCCGGCGCGCAATATGTCATTGTTGGCCACTCAGAGCGCCGCACAAATCACGGGGAAACCGACGAGACCGTCCGCGCGAAGGCAGAGGCGGCCATCGGCGCCGGCCTCAAGCCAATCATCTGTATTGGCGAGACCGAGGCTCAACGGGACGCCAACGAGGCCGAAGCGGTGGTCTCGGCCCAGCTGGCGGCCTCGATTCCCGATGCGGCCGAACTCCACGAAGTGATTGTCGCTTACGAACCGGTATGGGCCATCGGCACCGGGCGGACGCCCACGATCGATGAGATTGACCAGATGCACAATGCCATTCGCGCGCGCCTTGTCGATCGCTTCGGCCTTTCCAAGGGGGAGAGCATCCGCATTCTCTACGGCGGTTCGCTCAAGCCGCAGAATGCACATGAAATCCTGCGCGTCGGCAACGTCAATGGCGGTCTTGTTGGCGGCGCAAGCCTCTTGGCAAAGGACTTCTATACGATTATCTCCGCCGTCTAGAGCAACCGGGCGGTCATCCGCTTGCGGCGAAAAAGCGCTGCGGGCGGCTGGTATTTGCCGTTCGGGGGGTGTATGACCCCGCATCCTTTCCAACCCGGGCGGGCCTTTTGGCATGTCCGGACCGACGCAAAGACAAGAGATTCATGGCCAACGTACTGCTCGTCGCCTATTTGCTGATCGTGCTGGCGCTGATTGTCGTCATCCTGATCCAGCGTTCCGAAGGGGGCGCTCTCGGCATTGGTGGCGGTGGTGGCGGCGGCCTGATGACCGCCCGCGGCTCGGCCAATCTTTTGACCCGGACCACGGCCATCCTTGCGGTGCTGTTCTTTGCCTCCGCGATCGGTCTGACCATTCTGAACGAGCTTGATCGCGGGACCTCCAGCATCCTGGATAATGCCACGACGTTGGAAGATGGCACGCAGCCGTCCACCGTGCTCGATGCGCTCAATGCATTGCAGGGCGACGACACCTCCGACCTGCCCCTGCCGACCGATACGGCGACACCGGCCGTCGACGCAACGACGACTCAGCCGACTCAGGGTGACCTGCCGGTTCCCGAGGCGCCTGCTGCCGGCGCTGATGCTGCTGCAACGCCCGACGACGCTTCGGGTGGCACCGCTACTGAAACGCCCGCGGCGCCGACGGGCAACTGATCCGCCGCAAGGCGTCCGTGAAAAAGGGGATGGCGACATCCCCTTCTTCTTTTTGTGTAGAGCGGCTTTCCCGCTCTGCGAATCGACAATGATGTGCTTATGGTGATCGCCCATGGCTCGGTACGTATTCATCACCGGAGGCGTGGTTTCCTCCCTTGGCAAAGGTCTGGCTTCGGCGGCGCTTGGCGCTGTCCTGCAGGCACGCGGCTATAAGGTCCGCCTGCGCAAGCTCGACCCCTATCTCAATGTGGATCCCGGCACGATGTCGCCGACCCAGCATGGCGAGGTCTTCGTCACCGATGACGGTGCCGAGACCGACCTTGACCTGGGCCACTACGAGCGCTTCACCGGGCGCGCCGCCAACAAGCAGGACAACGTCACCTCCGGCCGGATCTATTCGGACCTCTTGGCCAAGGAGCGCAAGGGCGAGTTCCTGGGCGCGACCGTACAGGTCATTCCCCACGTGACCGATGCCATCAAGAGTTTCGTTCTCGATGGTAATGAGGACTACGATTTCGTGCTGGTCGAGATCGGCGGCACCGTGGGCGACATCGAGGGTCTGCCTTTCTTTGAAGCCATTCGCCAGCTTGGCAACGAGTTGCCGCGCAACCACGCGGCCTATCTCCATCTGACCCTGATGCCCTACATCCCCTCTGCCGGGGAGCTCAAGACCAAGCCGACGCAGCACTCCGTCAAGGAATTGCGCTCGATCGGCATTGCGCCGGACGTACTGCTGGTCCGCTGCGACCGGCCCATACCCGAAGGCGAAAAGAAGAAGCTCAGTCTCTTCTGCAACGTCCGCGAAACCGCCGTCATCCAGGGCTTGGACGTTGCCTCGATCTATGACGTGCCGGTCGCCTATCACAAGGAAGGGCTGGACCGCGAAATCCTCGCGGCCTTCGGCATTACCGACGCACCCGAACCCGATTTGTCTGCCTGGGACGAGGTATCGCGCCGCTACCACAATCCCGAAGGCGAGGTGAATATCGCCATCGTCGGCAAATATACTGGCCTTAAGGACGCCTATAAGTCGCTCTCTGAAGCGCTCACCCATGGCGGGATCGCCAACAAGGTGAAGGTCAACCTGCAATGGATCGACTCCGAAGTCTTCGAACGCGACGACCCCGCGCCCTATCTTGAGCACGTACACGGCATTCTAGTGCCCGGCGGCTTCGGCGAGCGCGGCTCGGCCGGCAAGATCGAAGCGGCGCGCTTCGCCCGCATCAAGGACGTGCCCTATTTCGGCATCTGTTTCGGCATGCAGATGGCTTGTATCGAGGCCGCCCGCAACACCGCGGGCATCAAGAATGCCTCATCCACCGAATTCGGCCCGACCAAGGAACCGATCGTGGGCATGATGACCGAATGGGTGAAGGGCAACGAGAAAGAAACCCGCGGGGCTGAGGGTGACATGGGCGGCACATTGCGCTTGGGCGCCTATCCGGCCCAGCTGACGCGCGGCTCCCGCGTCGCCGACATTTATGGTTCCACCCGCATTTCGGAGCGCCATCGTCACCGCTATGAGGTGAACATGGAGTATCGCAAGCTGCTGGAAAAGAACGGCCTGCTGTTCTCCGGTGTCTCGCCCGACGGCAAGCTGCCCGAAATTGTCGAGCGCACTGATCACCCCTGGTTCATCGGCGTGCAGTTCCACCCCGAACTGAAATCCAAGCCGTTCGAGCCACACCCGCTCTTCACCAGCTTCATTGCTGCTGCGATGGACCAGAGCCGGTTGGTCTAGGCATAGAAGGCTATTCCCAATACGGTTCCGCCCTCGGGCTTTGCCCAAGGGCCTCTGTCCACTCTATACGCGTTGGAACTGGTCCTCGGGTCAAGCCCGTGGACGGCACTGTGTTGGGCGAGGGCAGGGCGCCATGCTAAGCTCCCATTGTCTGGAGACACCACATGGCTGAAATTCTCTCCCTCTCCAAAGCCCGCAAGGCCAAGGCCCGCACCGAAAAGGAAGCGGCGGCCGAGGCGAACCGCTTGAAGTTCGGCCGCACCAAGGCCGAAAAGCTCAAGGATGCGGCCGAAAAGGCGAAGGCCGATAAACATATCGACGGGCACAAGCGGGAAGACTGATCAGGCGGCTGTAGAGGCCGCGCGGGATGCATCCTTGTATAGGAAGAGCCCCGACAGGGCTGCCAGGAAGGCGAGGCCCGAGGCTATGGTGCGGAGCTGGTTCCAGAATTGCCATGGTTGCGAGTAGTCCTGCCAGATAGTTTTGGCCGACGCGACGTCCTGAGGTATGGCGACTGTCGCCAGAGCTTCGTTCATGGGGACATTCACCCCCAAGGTCACCATGAGGCAAAACCCGGCATAGAGAGCGGCAGCCAGCGCGAACGCAGCCGCACTCAATCGGTGCTTCTGCGCGAGGAGCAGGGCGGCAGTCAGTCCCAGTGCAATCGGTGTACCGAAGAAGGCGGGCGCAAAGACCGCATTGCGCACCGAAGCATTCATCGCCTGCATGGCCGCGATGGCTATCCTGGGGTCGGCCGCATCAAGCCCCCACATGGTCGAGCAGACCCAGGCATAGAAGAAGCCGAAAATGGCTGCGCTCAACACAAGCGACACCGTGATCACGACGACGGACAGAATACGCATTGCCGGCTCCCTTGCTAATGCGCCATTTTCCGTACAAATATGTACGGACATACATAACCGTATACATGTGTACGATTATTTGTAAAGCGGGGGAGCGGGTGAAAGAAGACAGGCGAAAAGAGCGTCACGAGCAGATTTGTCGCGCAGCCTATGAGCTCCTGGCCACGCACGGCTATGGGGGGACCTCGATGCTCTACATTGCCCGCGCGGCCAAGGCATCCAACGAAACCCTCTATCGCTGGTATGGCGACAAGGATGGTCTGTTCAGGGCCATGGTACGGGACAATGCCGCCGAAACGCGGATGATACTCTCCGACGCCATTCAGGCGCAGGCTGACCCCAGACAGACGCTGGAGAGGGTGGCCCCGATCTTTCTCACCATGCTCCTTGGCGAACGCGCCATTCTGCTCAATCGGGCTGCGGCAGCGGATCCAAACGGCGCATTGGGTGCGGCCATATCCGCGGGTGGCAGGAACGAGATCATGCCACTGTTCGAAGGCGTCATGGAACGCCTCTGCCAGGGGAAAGCAGTCACCGCGAAACAGGCGACACAGTGGTTCCTCGGTTTGCTGATCGGCGATCTGCAGATCAGGCGCGTCATCAACGACGCGTCTGCGCTGTCAGAGTTGCAGGCGCAAATGCGCTCACGGGAAGCCTTGGAGGTCTTCTATCGCCTTATCGATGGGTCATTGCCGGCCGCTGGGTAGCGAGTGCCGACGAAGACCGGCTCACCAATCCACCTGGCAGACCACGCCGTCGGGCCCGAATTGCATGCTCTCGGGCGTATACTGAAAGATCTCAATCTTGACCCCGCTCGGGTCGGCCAGCCAGCATTGCCAGGTGTGGTCGACACCCAGTTTCTTGTCTGTCACCGACACACCCTTGGCCTTCGCATTGGCCATGAAGCCGTCGATATCGTCGGTCTCGAAGCAGATGTGATTGATCTGGTTGGTGTCTTCGAAGCGGCTCTCGCCTTTGCGGAACACTTCGACGAAGGTGCGGTTGCCGAAATCGAGATAGAAGCCGATGCGGTCCTCTCCGCGCTTGAAATCGAATTTTGGCGCCACTCCCAGCACGTCGCGATAGAAGGCTTCCACGGCGTCGAGGTCGCGGGCGAAAATGCAGGTATGGGCCACCTGCTTGATGAGCGGGCTTGTCACGTCGGTCTCCTCCGGAATCTGCAAGCTGGACAGCATGCCCTGACATGTTAGGACATGGAAGGCATTCGGACCAGACGGGAGGGGATCAATCATGGCACGCATTGTCGTTATCGGGGCCACGGGTCATATCGGCACCTATCTCGTTCCGCGCCTCGTCCGGGCTGGCCATGATGTCGTCGCAGTGACACGTGGCACCTCCGAGCCCTATCTTCCGAACACGGCCTGGGAGCATGTAACGCGCGTGCGGATCGACCGCGCGGCCGCCGAGGCCAGCGGAGACTTCGGCCGGGCGATCGCCGATCTCAATCCCGACATTGTCATCGACAATATCTGCTTCACCCTCGACAGCGCCCGCCAACTGGCAGAGGCCCTGATCGGCAAGGTCCGCCACTTCCTCCATATCGGCACAATCTGGACGCATGGCTTTTCCGAGGTCGTGCCGGCGCCCGAGGACGTCACCAAGAGGCCCTTCGGCGAATACGGCCTGCAGAAGGCCGCCATAGAAGACTATCTGCTCGGTCTGGCGCGGCGTGACGGCTTCCCGGTCACCATTCTGCATCCCGGCCACATCGTGGGGCAGGGGTGGTCGCCACTCAATCCCGCTGGTCACTTCGACAATATCGCGTTCGAAACGATCGCGCGCGGCGGAACATTGGCCTTGCCCAATTTCGGCATGGAGACAGTGCATCATATCCACGCGGATGACATCGCCGTCCTGCTGATGCTGGCCATGGAGAATTGGAGCGTGTCCGTAGGGGAAGCCTTCCATGCTGTCTCGCCCGGCGCCATCACCCTCCGCCACTATGCCGAAGCCATGTATCGCTGGTTTGGCAAGCAGCCATCGCTGAGCTTCCACCCCTGGGAGGAATGGAAGGCGATGCAGACGCCCGAGAATGCTCAGGCGACCTGGGAGCATATTGCCCGTAGCCCCAATGCCAGCATCGCCAAGGGGCGCCGGCTGCTCGGATACGCTCCGCGCTATAGTTCACTCGAAGCGGTGCAGGAATCGGTGTCCTGGCTCATCACCAAAGGCAAACTGGCCGTCTAGCAGGCTTTCTATGCGCGTTTTTTGCGCATCCCCTCTTTTCACTGTCACACGGCCCGTCTAGACAGGCACTCACACCCAAAAAGCTTTCCGGGAAGGGCTCGCATGTCTTCAATTATCCACGTCAATGGCCGCCAGATTTTCGACAGCCGCGGCAACCCGACCGTCGAGGTCGATGTGGTGCTGGACGATGGCAGCTTTGGCCGCGCGGCCGTGCCGTCAGGCGCCTCGACCGGCGCCCATGAGGCCGTGGAACTGCGCGACGGCGGCGCTCTCTATATGGGCAAGGGCGTGACCCAGGCAGTCGAGAACGTCAACACCGTCATTGCCGACGAGATCCAGGGCATGGACGCGCTTGATCAGCTCGCCATCGACCAGGCCATGATCGAGCTCGATGGCACCGCCAACAAGGGCAAGCTCGGCGCCAACGCCATTCTCGGCGTCTCCCTCGCCGTTGCCAAGGCCGCCGCCGAATCGAGCGAGCTGCCCTTCTATCGCTATATCGGCGGCCCGAACGCCCACGTCCTGCCCGTCCCGATGATGAACATCATCAATGGCGGCGAGCATGCCGACAATCCCATCGACATGCAGGAATTCATGATCCTGCCCGCAGGCGCCAAGTCGCTGGCCGACGCCGTGCGCATCGGCGCCGAAATCTTCCACACCCTCAAGAAAGGTCTCTCGGCCGAGGGCCATAACACCTCCGTGGGTGACGAAGGCGGCTTTGCCCCGAACCTCAAAAGCGCCGACGATGCCTTGGGCTTCATCATGCGCTCGATCGAAAAGGCCGGTTACAAGCCGGGCGAGGACGTCTTCCTCGGTCTAGATTGCGCCGCCACCGAATACTACAAGAACGGCAAGTATGAGATGGTGGGCGAGGGCAAGTCGCTCTCCTCTGACGAAAATGTCCGCTTCCTCGAGGACCTTGCCAATCGCTATCCGATCATTACCATCGAAGACGGCATGGCCGAGGACGATTGGGATGGCTGGAAGGCTCTGACCGACGCCATTGGCAAGAAGGTCCAGCTCGTCGGCGACGATCTCTTCGTCACCAACACCCAGCGCCTCGTATCGGGCATCAAGATGGGTGTCGCCAATTCGATCCTGGTCAAGGTCAACCAGATCGGCTCACTGTCGGAAACCCTGAACGCCGTCGATACCGCGCACCGCGCCGGCTACACCTCGGTCATGTCGCACCGCTCGGGCGAAACCGAGGATTCGACCATTGCCGACCTCGCCGTGGCCCTGAACTGCGGTCAGATCAAGACCGGCTCGCTCAGCCGTTCGGATCGCCTGGCCAAGTACAACCAGCTGATCCGCATCGAGGAGCAGCTCGGGTCGTCGGCCAAATATGCCGGCTATTCGGTGGTCAAGGGCCGCTGATCGGTTCGCCAAAAGTTACGCAAATGCCCGGGAGCGATCCCGGGCTTTTTCTATTCGGGAATCCCTGCCCAATGGCCAATACCCACGAGCCCTACAGCGATCATGCCGGTCAGCCATCCCACCGCGCAAATCTTGTAGTAGGGCAAATATGCGGGTGTCCCGATCCCTGCCATATAGTCATGTGCCCGCGAGGGTCGGTCAATTGATCTGTCTTTCCGTGACTGCAGCGCGATACGCAGCAGGCCATAGGAAAACAAGCAGACGGATATCGCGATCAGAACGAAGAAGATAGAAAGTAGAACCGCTCGCATTCTGTCACCCAGAGGCCTACTGAAACGCCGTCTCCGCAAAACTGCGTAGTTTCCGCGAATGCAGCCGTTCCGCTGGCTGGTCCCGCAAAATCTCCATGGCCCGAAGCCCGATCTGCAGATGCCGGTTGACCTGCGTGCGGTAAAAATCCGAGGCCATGCCGGGCAGCTTCAATTCGCCATGAAGCGGCTTATCCGACACGCACAATAGCGTGCCATAGGGCACGCGGAAGCGGAAACCATTGGCCGCAATGGTGGCAGATTCCATGTCCAGCGCCACGGCGCGCGACTGGCTGAGCCGCCGCGTGATTTCCACTTGGTCGCGAAGCTCCCAATTGCGGTTGTCGAAGGTCGCCACCGTGCCGGTGCGCATGATCTTCTTGGTTTCCAGCCCCTCGGTCTGGGTGATTTCCTCCACTGCCCGTTCCAGCGCCACCTGCACCTCGGCCAGCGCCGGAATGGGCACCGAAAGCGGCAGATCGGCATCGAGCACATGGTCCTCTCGCACATAGGCGTGCGCCAACACATAGTCGCCCAGTTCCTGGCTGTTTCGAAGGCCCGCGCAATGTCCCAGCATGATCCAGGCATGCGGACGCAGAACGGCGATATGGTCGGTGATGGTTTTGGCGTTGGACGGCCCCACACCGATATTGATCATGGTGATGCCGCGGCCGCGGTCGCCCACCAGGTGATAAGCCGGCATCTGTGGGGTGCGCGGCGGAGGATTGCCCGTCACCCCGCCACCGGTCAGCATATTGTCGGTCGCGACATTGCCCGGCTCGATAAAGCGCTGGTAATGCGGATGTTTTTCCGCCATCCAGCCCTTTGCCAAACGGCAGAATTCGTCGATATAGAACTGGTAATTGGTGAAGATCACGAAGTTCTGGAAATGCTCGGCATCGGTGCCAGTGTAATGCGCCAGCCGGAACAGCGAATAATCCACTCGCGGCGCGGTAAAGGCTGAGAGCGGGTAGGGCCCGCCCCGCGGCGGCACATAGGTGCCATTGGCAATCTCGTCGTCGGTATTGCCCAAATCCGGCGCGTCGAACAGATCGCGCAACGGTACGTCCATGGCGTTGAGTACCTTGCCGTCGAGATGATCGCGCGGGCCCAGCGCAAAATGCAGCGGGATCGGCGTATCGGACTCGCCAACTTCAATGGCCCCGCCATGGTTCTTGAGAATGACGGCGAACTGCTCCTGCAGATAACCCTTGAACAGGTCCGGCGCTGTCACCGTTGTGCGATAGATGCCCGGCGTATGGAGATATCCATAGGGCAGGGTGCTTTCATGCTTGGAATAGCTGGTGGAACGCACTTCCACCTGCGGATAACAGGCACGCACACGCCCGGCAGGTACCTCGCCCTTTGTCAGGCCTGCGAGGTGGTCGCGAATGAAGGCACAGTTGCGATGATAGATATGCGCGATATGCGCCCAGGCCGCCTCCGGATCGGTAAAGGACTGTGTGGCAAGGCGTGGCGGGCTGAGTGTGGTCATGTCTGTCCTTTGGGGCGGCCCGCGGATCGGGCGGCGAAACTGGAATCGTACTGCGTTGACCGCTCAATATAGAGGCCGCATGACGGCTTCTCAACGCGGGTGCCGTTTGCATCGCATCTTTCACACTTCGGTGACCGGCTCTTTTCTCGCCGCAATTGCGCACCATCTTGCGCTGTAGTTCATCGGCACAGCAAACGACCCATGCAACCGATGAGCGGGAGCGATTTGCCGCTTGTCCCCCAAGCCCTCAACAGCGCGGTGGGTCGCATCCCCTAGAGGCCGCCCGGCAGAGATGCCGTGGCGGCCTTCACTTGTTCGGATAGGTGGTCCGCAGCTTGTGCACCGAGATATCGACCAGCTCGCGCAGCACGTCGAGATCGATGTCGCCCAGGCGCTTGACGTAAAGACAGGCCTTGCCCATGCGGTGCTTGCCGAGCCTGGCCAGCAGCGCCTCGCGCCTTTCATTCTCTTCGGGAAAGTATGTGCCCATCAGATAGATGCTGAACTCGGCCTTGCGAGGCGCAAAGCCCACGAGAAACGCATCGCCCTCATGCCCGGTGGGATAGCGGTAGTGATATTGCCCGAAACCCACCATGGTCCCCCACAACACTGGTGGTTCCCCGGTCGCTTCGCTCATCAACTCCACCAGCACGTGCGAGTCAGCGCGCTTTCGGTCATCTTCCACCTGGGCGAGAAATTCTCCGACATCACCGGTGTGTGGCTTGGTCTTCTGTTCGGCCATGACCGCTTCACTGCTCCGTCTGGTAATTGACCAGTACCTCGCCGTCCATTTCGCCGTCATAGCTGGCATCGACGGTGAAATGGACCAGCGAGAACGCTCCATCGCGGAACACCCATGTCCCCGCGGAACTGGCATCGCCCAGCCCGCGCCACTTCGAAAACGACTCGATGGTCAGGGTGTCCGGATCAAAATAGGAGTTCACCAGCAGGTTCCGGGACGTCATCCCAACCACCGTGATGGCTTCGACGGCCCCGTTATAGTCGTCATTCTCATATTTCACGTCGAAGGCCGGCTCGGCAAAGCCCAGCGGCTGCAACCCGTCATACTCCCTGAGCAGGTAATAGGCGTGGCTCTCGTTGTAAGCGCCGGAATAGCAGAACAGCCGCACTAGCGTGACCTCGGCACGATCGCTTTCCTCGCCCGAACTCCAACTGGGTAGATAGCTGAACGTCCAGCTCTCATAGTCGTTCTCAGGCACATATCCGCTCCCCTCGCAGGCATCGCCCCCCGCCAGCTTATGCAGCTTCCTGGCCTGCTTCTCCAGCGAGGCGTCCTGTGCAAGTGCAGCGGTGGCCGAAAGCGCCAGAATTGGCAGCCAAAGCAATGGACGGATCATTCCTCATCCCTTATGTCGAAGCGCAAAAGCGGGTCCTCCACCCGCCCTTGGCACTAAAGCAGATCGAGGCCGAAATGACCGCAAAAATCATCGACGGAAAACGCTTTGCCGAAGATCTGCGTGGCCGCATTGCCGGCCATGTCGCCCGCCTCAAGGCCGAACACGGCATCACCCCGGGTCTGGCAGTGGTGATCGTTGGCGAGGACCCGGCCAGCCAGGTCTATGTCTCCTCCAAGGCCAAGCAGACCGCTGAAGTGGGCATGAATTCGTTCAAGCACGAATTGCCCGCCGATACCCCTGAAGCAGACCTGCTCGCCCTGATCCAACAACTCAATGCCGACCCCGCCGTTCACGGCATCCTGGTGCAGATGCCGGTGTCCAAGCACATCGACCCCAACAAGGTCATCGAAGCCATCGATCCGGCCAAGGATGTCGACTGCTTCACCCCCGCCAATGTCGGCAAGGTGCAGATTGGCCTGCCCGGCCCGGTATCCTGCACGCCACTGGGCTGCCTCATGCTGCTGCGCGACGAGCTTGGTTCGCTTGAAGGCAAGAGTGCCGTCATCATTGGCCGCTCCAATCTCGTCGGCAAGCCCATGGCGCAGTTGCTGCTGCGCGACAATTGCACCGTTACGGTGGCGCACTCGCGCACAAAGGACCTGGCCGATGTGGTACGCCAGGCCGACATCGTCGTGGCCGCTGTCGGCCGCCCCCAGATGATCAAGGGCGACTGGATCAAGCCGGGTGCGGTGGTCATCGATGTCGGCATCAATCGGGTGCCCGCCCCGGAAAAGGGCGAGGGCAAGACCCGCCTCGTCGGCGACGTGGACACAGATGCAGCCGCTCAGGTCGCTTCCGCCATCACCCCGGTACCGGGTGGCGTCGGCCCCATGACTATTGCCTGCCTGTTGGCCAACACCATCACCACTGCTTCGCTGATGAATGGCCTCACCCCGCCGAGCGATCTCACGGCATGAATGATCTGGCGCATGATCCCGGCGGCAAGGTGCGCCTTCGCCTGGGCGAAGGCGTGCGCGGCGACGCCCTGATGAGCGCGGACGGCCGCTATCGCCAGCGCATGCGCCGTTGGCTGGGGGAGACATTCCCCGAGACCTACATCGTCTTTATCGGCATGAACCCGTCCACGGCGGATGCGACCGTGGACGACCCCACCTGCGCCCGCGAGTGGAACTTTGCCCGCCGCGAAGGCTTTTCCGGCATGGTCAAATGCAATATCGGCGACTATCGCGCGACCGATCCCAAAATGCTGGTGCAGCCAGGCGTCGAAGCGGTCTCACCAGCAAATCTGCCCATCATCCGGGAAGCTGCCGGCGGTGCCGGGCGCGTCGTCCTCTGCCATGGCAAGCTCAATAGGGCACTGGCCCCAGCCGGACGGGAGATTGTGGCGGCTCTGATCAGCGACGGCGTTGAACTCTGGTGTTTCGGCACCAATGCCGACGGCTCGCCCAAGCATCCGCTCTATCTCCGGGCAGACACGCCGCTCGTGCCCTTCTCACCTCTCCTTTAGGGGGAGGTCGGCGCGCAGCGCCGGGTGAGGGGGCTTGGGCTGCACCTTACTCCCTCTCCGCTGGCAAGGGGGAAGATGGCTCACCCCACCAGCACGAACATCCGTGCCACTGTATGGTCCCGCAGCGCCTGCGCCGGCAATTTGCCGGTGAGTGCCGCAACAACCTGTCCCTTGTCCGCCACCGCGCTGGCATCCACCACCACCCGCGAAAACGCGGGGCGCATATTGCGCCGGTACTCTTCGAGCAGGTTGTAGAGCAGCGCCCGCACATCGGTAATGCCGGAGCAGGCGACGCAGACATCGCCGTCCGCATGTCCATGCCCAGAATTTGCCGGCAGCCGGATCAGCACAGTGTCGCCATCGAGCGGCACCAGCGTTCGTGGATCCGAGATCAACGTGACAGGTATGGGGTCAATCCGTGACATGCCCGTTACCAATTACTCCGCCGCCACCTTGCCAGGCATATAGTTCAATATTGGCGCCAGCCAGCGCTCAACCTCTTCGACATCCATGTCCTTGCGCTGCGCATAGTCGATCACCTGATCGCGCTCCACTTTCGCCACGCCGAAATAGTAGGCTTCCGGATGGGCAATGTAGATGCCTGATACCGATGAGCCGGGCCACATGGCATAGCTCTCGGTCAGCGATACACCGACGCTGTTCTCTGCGTCGAGCAGGCGGAACAGGGTGGTCTTTTCCGTGTGATCGGGCTGGGCCGGATAGCCGGGCGCCGGGCGGATGCCCTGATAGGGCTCGCCGACCAGTTCGTCGGGTGACAGCGCTTCATCGGGCGCATAGCCCCAATATTCCTTGCGCACCCGCTCATGCATATATTCGGCCATGGCCTCGGCAAACCGGTCGGCCAGGGCCTTCACGAGAATGGAGGAATAGTCGTCATTGGCGCGCTCATAGCGCTCGGCAATCGCTACCTCTTCAAGGCCGGCCGTGACCACGAAACCACCGAGGTAATCCGGCTTGCCGGTCGCCAAAGGCGCCACGAAGTCGGAAAGCGCCATATTGGGCTTGCCATCGCGCTTGGAAAGCTGCTGGCGCAAGGTGAAGAATGTGGCGAGTTCCTCCTGGCGCCCCTCGTCGACGAACAGACGAATATCATCGCCCACCGCATTGGCTGGCCAGAAGCCGATGACGGCCTTGGGCTTGAACCACTGCTCTTCGATGATCTGCCCCAGCATCTTCTGGGCATCGGCCCACAGCGCGCGGGCGGCCTCGCCCTGCTTTTCGTCTTCGAGAATGGCCGGATAGCGACCTTTCAATTCCCAAGTCTGGAAGAAGGGCGTCCAATCGATATATCGGGCGATTTCCGCCAGGTCGAAATCGGTGAAGCTGCGTGTGCCCAGGAAGCTGGGGGCAGGGGGCGTGTACCCCGCCCAGTCGGGCGTGAACGCGTTGCCGCGAGCCGCTTCCAGCGGCAAGCGCCGCTTTTCGGACTCGGCCCGCTCATGCGCCGCTGCGGCCTTGGCATATTCGGCCCGGACCTGTTCGATGAACGAAACCTTGGTTTCGTCAGAGAGCAGGTTCGAAACCACGCCCACCGCGCGGCTGGCGTCGTTCACATGCACGGCTTGGCCCCGCGCATAGCGCGGATGAATTTTGACCGCCGTGTGCACGCGGCTGGTCGTTGCCCCGCCGATCAGCAACGGGATGTCGAAGCCCTCCCGCTCCATTTCGGCCGCCACATGCACCATTTCATCAAGCGACGGGGTGATTAGGCCGGACAGGCCGATGATATCGACCTTTTCCGCTCGCGCCGTCTCCAGGATCTTCTGGCTGGGCACCATGACGCCCAGGTCAATGATCTCGTAATTGTTGCAGGACAGGACCACGCCGACGATGTTCTTGCCGATATCGTGCACGTCGCCTTTTACGGTCGCCATCAGCACCTTGCCCGCGCTCTTGCGCCCGGCAGCATCGCCATTGGCGTCCTTTTCAGCTTCCATGAACGGCATGAGATAGGCCACGGCCTGCTTCATCACGCGGGCCGATTTCACCACCTGCGGCAGGAACATCTTGCCCGAGCCAAACAGATCGCCCACCACATTCATGCCGGCCATCAGCGGGCCTTCTATCACGTGCAGCGGCCGCTCGAAACTTTGCCGGGCTTCCTCGGTATCAGCCTCGACATATTCGGTAATCCCGTTGACCAGCGCATGGGTAATGCGGTCGGCCACAGGCAGTTCGCGCCAGCTCAAGTCCTTGGCCTTGCCGGCTCCGCCGCCTTGTCCCTTGTACCGCTCGGCAAGCTCCAGCATGCGGTCCGTGGAGTCCGCGCGCCGGTTAAGGATCACGTCCTCGCAGGCGTCGCGCAATTCCTTGTCGATGGTTTCATAGACCGCCAACTGGCCGGCATTGACGATACCCATGTCCATGCCGTTCTGGATGGCATAGTAGAGGAATACGGCGTGCATCGCCTCGCGTACCGGCTCATTGCCGCGGAACGAGAACGACAGGTTCGAGATACCGCCCGAAATATGCACATGCGGCAGGGTGTCGGTGATTTCCCTGGTCGCCTCGATGAAGTCGACGCCGTAATTATTGTGCTCCTCGATGCCGGTTGCGACAGCGAACACATTGGGGTCGAAGATGATGTCTTCGGGCGGCAGGCCGACCACCTCGGTCAGGATTTTGTACGCCCGCGCACAAATTTCGACCTTGCGCGCCTTGGTGTCCGCCTGTCCGGTTTCATCAAACGCCATAACGACGACGGCTGCGCCATAAGCCTTCACCAGCCGCGCGTGATGGATGAACGCCTCTTCGCCTTCCTTGAGCGAGATGGAGTTGACCAGCGCCTTGCCCTGCACGCATTTCAGGCCCGCCTCGATCACCTCCCACTTCGAGGAGTCGATCATCAGCGGCACTTTGGCGATGTCGGGTTCCGCCGCCAGCAGGTTGAGGAAGTCGATCATCACCTGCTGGCTGTCGATCAGGCCCTCATCCATATTGATGTCGATGACCTGGGCGCCATTGGCCACCTGGTCGCGCGCGACATCGAGCGCGGCAGAATAATCACCGGCAGTGATGAGCTTGCGGAAGCGGGCCGACCCGGTGACATTGGTACGCTCGCCAATATTGACGAAGGGAATATCCTTGGTGAGCGTGAAGGGCTCGAGCCCCGACAGCCGCAGCAGCCGGTCGGCATGCGGCACCTGGCGCGGTGCAAAGCGCGCGGCGGTTTCTGCAATCGCCCGGATATGGTCTGGCGTCGAGCCGCAGCAGCCACCGACAATATTGAGCAGCCCATCGCTGGCAAAGGCCTCGAGCTGGCTGGCCATCTGCTCGGGCGTCTCATCATAGGCACCCATTTCATTGGGCAGGCCCGCATTGGGGTAGGCGCAGATAAAGGTGTCAGCGACCCCTGAGAGCTCGGAAATGTGGTCGCGCATCAGGTCCGCACCCAGGGCGCAATTGAGCCCGATGGTGATCGGGTTGGCGTGCCGCACCGAATACCAGAAGGCCGTCGGCGTCTGACCGGAGAGGGTACGACCAGACAAGTCGGTAATCGTGCCCGAAATCATGATCGGCACGTCGATGCCGCGTTCTTCGAACAACCGCTGGGCGGCAAAGATGCCCGCCTTTGTGTTCAGCGTATCGGTGATGGTCTCGAACAACAGCAGGTCCGCACCCGCGTCGACCAGCCCGCGAATGGCTTCGCCATAGGCCGCAACCAGCTCGTCAAAAGTGATGGCCCGGTGGCCCGGGCTGTTGACGTCGGTGGACATTGACGAGGTCTTGTTGGTCGGCCCCAGGGCGCCAGCAACAAAACGACGGCGGCCGTCGTGCTTTTCCGCGCGAATGGCAGCTCGGCGCGCGCAGACAACGCCCCAATAGTTGATGTCGTAAACCGCCTCCTCGCAGGCATAGTCCGCCTGCGCCACCGAGGTGGCCGAGAACGTGTTGGTTTCAACGATATCCGCGCCTGCAAGATAATACTGGAGATGGATGTCCTCGATCATCTCCGGCTCGGTGATGACCAGAAGGTCATTATTGCCCTTGAGAGGGTGACTCCAGCCCTTGAACCGCTCGCCCTGGAAGTTTTCTTCCGTCAATCCCAGGCGCTGGATCATCGTGCCCATCGCGCCATCCAGGATAAGGATGCGCTCCTGCATGGCGCGGGTCAGCGCTTCGCGCACCTCGTTCCAGTCCGGAATCACGGTGGTCTCGGCATGGGGGGCGGGGGAGGGGCTCATCGCCGTCCTCTCTTTCAGATCATGTTGGGGCAGGGAGCTGCGCAGCCATGACATAAAGATATCTTTATATCAGTCAAGCGCCAAGACCCGCCCTTGGTACGTCGTTCCCTCATGGCGGTCAGTCGGGGAGCGAACTTGGGTTAACCCCTCCTAAACCGTAAAATTGTTCCTTTCTGTGAACTGGGCATCGGACTCGCTATCCTTTCGGCGAAAAGGTCTGATTTTGTAGAGTATTGCGTATCGTGACGACCACCTGGCGTAACGCTGTTCGTGCCATGGCCCTGGCCGCCCTGATCGCCCCCTCCCTGGCCGCCTGCGCCACGGGCAATCTCGGCGCGACGGTTAAACGCGCCGCCTTCACCTCCAGCGAATATGGTGTCGCCGTCTCGCCGCGCGTCACATCCAATCCGAACCCGCCCAAGGGCGGCGGCCGCTATCAGATCGGCAAGCCCTATACCGTGCGCGGCAAGACCTACGTGCCCCAGCATGATCCGAGCTATTCCGCCTCGGGCACCGCCTCCTGGTACGGTTCTGATTTCCATGGCCGCCGCACGGCAAATGGCGAAATCTTCTCGGCCAACGCCATCACCGCCGCGCATCCGACCTTGCCCCTGCCTTCCTATGTGCGCGTGACCAACACCGCCAATGGCCGCTCGCTGATCGTCCGCGTCAACGACCGCGGCCCATATGTCTCCGGCCGCATCATCGATCTCAGCTACCGCGCAGCCTCCATGCTGGGCTACGTCAACAAGGGCTCGACCAGCGTTCATGTCGAATATGTCGGCCAGGCCCCGCTTGAGGGTGATGATACCCGCATGCTGGTGGCCAGCTACAATGGCCCGGCCGACTACGACGCAGGCCCGATCCGCGTCGCCAGCTCGGGCGGTCAGAGCAACCGCAGCCTGGTTGGCATGACCACCAACTTCATCTCTGGTCTCTTCTCCTATGCCGATGCGTCACCCCAGCAACTGGATGCAGCCGTCGGTTCGGCCCATGCGGCCGCCAATGCCATGGCCAGCGGCAATGCCGCGCTCGCTGACTGGGCCGGTTCGGTCGACGCCGACAACCGCGATATACAATTGGCTCTGGGTATCTTCGCTGACCCCAGCAATGCCGCAGCCGTCGCCCAGCAATTTGCCATGCTTGGCGCCGTCAACGAGGAGCTGGTCTCGCTCAACGGCCGGACGGCCACAAAGCTCACAATGACGCGACTGAAACCCGGAGCGACGGCCCAGGACGTACTCAATCTCGCGCAAGACCTTGGCCTGACTGACGCAATTCTCTATTAATTGCGTCTATATTGCGCCGGGAGGAGTTCGGCGTTGAAGTCGCAAAGACGAGGAACATGCGCCGTGCGAGTGCTCGCTGCCATATTTGCTATCCTTGCCCTCGTCGGATCGGCGGTCGCGCAGGCCGAATTTGACACCAAGGCGAAATTTGCCGTGCTGATGGACTACGAGTCCGGCACGGTCATCTTCCAGAAGGAAGCGGACGCAGCCCTGGAACCCGCTAGCATGACAAAGCTCATGACGCTGGCTGTGGTCTTCAACGAGATCAGGGCCGGGCGCGTGAGCCTGGATGACGAGTTTTTCGTCTCCGAAAACGCCTGGCGCACAGGCGGGGCGGCCTCCGGCGGCTCGACAATGTTTGCCGAACTCAACTCGCAGATCCGTGTCGAAGACCTGGTGCGCTCCGTCATCATCCAGTCCGGCAACGACGCCGCTATCGTTCTGGCTGAAGGCATTGCCGGCTCCGAGGCTACCTTTGCATTGATGATGAACGAGCTGGCGCGAGACCTTGGCCTTGAAGGCTCTAACTTCACCAATTCCACTGGCCTGCCGGACCCCGATGAATATTCGACGGCCCGCGACCTTGCCGAGCTTGCGCGCTACCTCATCCGCGAGTTTCCCGAGTACTATCACTACTTCTCCGAACCCTCGATGGAGTGGAACGGCATCAACCAGTCCAACCGCAATTCACTGGTCGAAATGGGCATCGGTGTCGATGGTCTGAAGACCGGGCATACGGAAGCGGCCGGTTACGGATCGGTGACGTCCACGGATCAGGGAGACCGGCGACTCATCGCGGTGGTCCATGGCCTCGGTTCCATGCGCGAGCGCACGGAAGAAGCCCGCAAGCTCCTCACCTGGGGCGCGCGCGCCTTCGAGCGCTTCACCCCCTATGCCGAGGGCCAGATCGTCGCATATGCGGACGTTTATGGTGGCGCCAGCCCCAATGTCGGACTGGTCGGCAATGGCGAAATCGCGCTCTACCTCCCGCGCGGTTCCCGGCAATGCCTGTCGGCGACGGTCAATTATCGGGCACCACTGCTGCCGCCGGTCACGCAGGGCGACCGGATCGCCGAGCTGCGCGTTTATTGCAATGATCAGCTCGTCCAGGCCGCTCCCCTCTACGCCGCTGAAAGCGTGGGGCAGGGCGATCTGGTGCGCCGCGCTACCGACGCCCTGAAGCAACTGGCGCTTGGCTGGCTTTGAGCCGCGTTGAAGGGACGGTCAAGCCAGTGGCGTGATCGGAGATGAGGAGGCCACGAGACCTATGGTCGAGTGGCGGCTCGAAAGGCGGGCAACCTCGCTCCCCGCTTTTCCCATCGGCTCAGGTGCCTTAAAAGGAACCAGACCCAAGGAATCAGCCTGCCAATGCTCGAAGCGCCCAACCGACGCCCAGCCCGTTTTATCACCTTCGAGGGCGGTGAAGGTGTCGGCAAGTCGACACAGGTGCGCCGCTTGCTGAACAATCTGGGCCAGCATGCGATCGAGGCCGTGCGAACCCGCGAGCCTGGTGGCACGCCCAAGGCCGAGGCTATCCGGTCCTTCATCCTTCAGGGGCGTTCCGAGGCCTGGGGCGCCGGCGCAGAAGCCGTGCTTTTCGCCGCGGCCCGGCTGGATCACGTCAACCAGCTCATTGCCCCGAACCTGGCCAAGGGAACCTGGGTGGTTTCCGACAGGTTCTGCGATTCCACCCGCGCCTATCAGGGCCTGACGGGCGGGGTGGACGACAAGCTCATCGACGCGCTCGAAAACCTCGCCCTTGATGGGCACACGCCCGACCTCACCATCGTGCTCGACATGGATCCCGCCGTGGCCTTCCGCCGCGTCGAGCAGCGCGCCGTTGAAGACGGGCTGCAGTTGACTGGTGACCGCTTCGAGAAGGAGGAGCTCGATTGGCATCGACGCCTGCGCGAGAACTTCCTGGATATCGCCCGGAACAATGCGGACCGCTGCGTCGTCATCTCGGCCGAACAGGACGAGGAGCGCCTGGAAGCGGCTATTTGGGATGTCGTCAGCGCCCGTTTTCCTGAGCTGCAGACGGGACCCGTTGCGTGACTGACCCTGCCGCACTTCCGGAACTGCCGCTACCCGAACAGCGGCAGATGGCGATCGGCCATGACGCAGCGCGCACTGCCGTCCTCACTCAACTCGCCGAGCATCGGCTGCCCGGCGCGATCATGCTCCAGGGCCCCCTGGGCATCGGCAAGGCCACGCTCGCATTCGAACTGGCCGCTGCCATCCTGACGGCAACCGGGGACGAAGATCCTCACCGGGTTCGCGAGCAGGTTGCCGCCCTTTCACATCCCAATCTGGCGTTGCTCAGACGGCGGCCGAAAGACAGCAAGGGATATTATTCGGTGATCCGCGTCGAAGATGTGCGCGAACTTCGCGAGACCCTGCAGCACACGCGGGGCAGGGCGGGTCACCGCATCGCCATCCTGGACTCGATCGACGAGTGCAATCCGTCGGCGGCCAACGCCTTGCTCAAGACGCTCGAGGAACCACCCGCCGATACGACCTTTCTCCTTGTCTCGCACCGCCCCGGACAATTGCTGCCCACCATTCGCTCGCGCTGTCACAATCTGGCCTTGCGCGGATTAAGTGACGAAATGGTTCGCACCGTGGTGAGTTCCAGCCATCCGGAACTGGATAGCGAGACGCTGGACCGCGCCGTGCAACTCGCCGGCGGCCGGCCGCGCCGTGCCTTCGAAACCCTGGCCTTGGCCGAAAATTCGCCAGTGGGCGCGCTGCTGGCCTGGCTGCAGGGGCCCGAGCGCATGCCGGTTGCCGCACAAATACAGCTCGCAGATGCCCTGGGCGCCGATCCGCAGGGGCCGGACATGTCGTTCGCGCGTGAAATCCTGAATGATTGGCTCGCCGGCGAAACGCGGGACGCTGCCCTGCAGCCCCAAGGGCGTTCCCGGCTTGCCTCCGCCACTGAGCTATGGGAGAAGGCAGGCGCACTCCTAGGCGAAGCCGACAGCGTCAATCTCGATATGAAACAGACGCTGATGGTGATTTTCGACGCCATCCGGAAGCACTGCGCCCTGTTCGCCAATCCCGCCGAGCCAGCATGACCACCAAGCCGTTCTTTATTACGACTCCTATCTTCTACCCCAACGGCGTTCCTCACATCGGTCACGCCTATACCGCCATTGCCAGTGACGTCATCGCCCGTTTCCAGCGACTTGATGGCCACGATGTGCTGTTTCTGACCGGGACGGACGAGCATGGACAAAAGATGCAGCAGACGGCGGCTAAGGAGGGCATTTCGCCATTGGAACTGGCGACGCGCAATTCGGCCGTGTTCAAGGATCTTTGGGCCAAGCTCAACATTTCCTATGACGACTATATCCGCACCACCGAACCGCGCCATCACCGCGCTAGCGAGGCGATTTGGCTGCGTATGGTAGAAGCGGGCGACATCTATCTCGACAAGTACTCGGGCTGGTACTCGGTGCGTCAGGAAGCCTTCTTCGACGAAAAGGAAACGACCCTCGGCGAAGACGGTGTGCGGCGCGAACCACTTGGTTCGCCGGTCGAATGGGTGGAGGAAGAGAGCTACTTTTTCCGCCTGTCGGCCTTTGGCGAGCGCTTGCTAGCCCACTATGACGCCAATCCCGACTTCATTGCTCCGGCCGAGCGACGCAATGAAGTCGTTAGCTTCGTCAAATCAGGGCTGCGCGACCTCTCCGTGTCGCGCGCGACCTTCGACTGGGGCATCAAGGTGCCGGGCAATGACAAGCATGTCATGTATGTCTGGGTCGATGCGCTAACCAATTATATCACGGCCACAGGTTTTCCGGACGAGACGGCAGAGCGCCGACGGTTCTGGCCGGCCGATGTACATATGATCGGCAAGGACATCATTCGCTTCCACGCCGTCTACTGGCCAGCCTTCCTCATGAGCGCAGGCATCGAACTGCCCAAGCGCGTCTTTGCGCACGGCTTTTTGTTCAATCGTGGCGAGAAAATGAGCAAATCGGTCGGCAACGTCGTCGACCCGTTTGAACTGGCCGACAAATACGGCCGCGATGCGCTGCGCTATTACTTGCTGCGCGAGGTACCGTTCGGGCAGGACGGCTCCTACAGCCATGAAGCCATCGTCAATCGCATCAATGCAGACTTGGCCAATGATCTGGGCAATCTGGCGCAACGCTCACTGTCGATGGTCAACAAGCATTGTGGCGCCGTGGTGCCCACGCCCGGCCCCTTCACGGCCGAGGACCAGATGGTGCTCGATGCCGTCGACGCTCTGCACGAGACCACCAGACAAGCGGTTTCGGTGCAGGCGCTTCATACGATGCTTGCCGCCGTCTGGCAGGTGGTGTCCGACACCAATCGCTATTTCGCAGCTCAGGAGCCCTGGGCGCTGCGCAAAAATGACCCGGATCGTATGGCGACCGTGCTCTATGTGACCATCGAGCTGCTGCGTCAGGTAGGCATTCTGTGTCAGCCCGTGATGCCCGAAGCGGCTGACAAATTGCTCGAACTGCTTGGCTTGGGTCAGGATGAGCGTGGCTTCAACCGGCTAGGTCCCACTGGCAGGGCGCAACCTGGCAAGAGCCTGCCGGCGCCCGTCGGGGTCTTTCCGCGCTATGTCGAAGCAGAACCGGCTGAGTGACCATGCTGATCGACAGCCATTGCCATCTCGATTTCGAGGCCCTGTCCAGCGATCTGGACGGCGTCATGGCGCGTGCAGCGGCTGCCGGCGTCACCGGCATGGTGACGATATCCACAAGGGTGGAAAACTTTTCCACCTATGTTGGGTTGGCGGAACGTTGCGAGAACGTCTGGTGCTCCGTCGGCACCCATCCGCATAATGCGCATGAGGAACTGCATATCCAGACGGATGATCTTGTCCGGCTAAGTGCCCATCCGCGCTGCGTTGCCATCGGCGAGGCCGGCCTTGACTACTTCTACGACAACGCCCCGCGCGATGCTCAGGCCACCGGTCTGCGCCGCCATATTGCCGCCGCTCGCATCACCGGTCTTCCACTGGTTATCCACAGCCGCCAGGCCGATGAAGACATGGCTTCCATCCTCGAGGAAGAGGCCGGGCAGGGGGCCTTCCCCTTCGTTCTGCATTGCTTCACCGCCGGCATGGATCTGGCCCAGCGTGCCCTTAGGCTGGGTGGCTACGTGTCGTTCTCCGGCATCATCACGTTCAAGAACGCCGAGGAGATCCGCGAAGTCGCCAAAATCGTGCCGGCTGATCGCTACCTCGTCGAAACCGACGCGCCGTATCTGGCGCCCATTCCACACCGTGGCCAGTCAAACGAACCCAGCTTTGTCCGCCACACCGCAGAGAAGCTCGCTGAGGTGCGCGGAATATCGCTCGAACAGCTTGGCGCGGAGTCGACCGCCAATTTTGGTCGTCTTTTCGCAAAGACCGGCGTGAGATAGGCCGTGGCAGCATCCGACCGGATCATCGCGACCATTCTGGGCTGCGGGTCATCCGGAGGCGTTCCGCGTGTCGGACATGTCTGGGGCGCCTGCGACCCCCGTGAACCACGCAATCGCCGTCGCCGCTGTTCGCTGCTTATCGAGGGCTGGCGCGATGGCGTTGAGCACCCCACGCGCGTCCTCATCGACACAGGTGCCGATTTGCGCGAACAGCTATTGGGCGCCCATGTCGATCGGCTCGACGCTGTTCTGTATACCCATGAGCATGCCGACCATACCCACGGCATAGACGATCTGCGCGTCCTGGCGCTGCACAATCGTCGCCGGGTCGATGTATATTTTTCCGCACCGTGCGGCGCGCGCCTCAGAGAGGCCTTCGGCTATTGCTTTGCCACGCCGCCCGGCGGCTCTTATCCGCCCATCCTCAATGCCCACGAAATTGCCGATGGCGATACCGTCTCGGTGGATGGTCCAGGCGGAGCGCTGGAACTGCAGGCTTTTGATCTGGTGCATGGCGATATCAACGCCTTCGGCTACCGCATCGGCGGCCTGGCATATTGTTGCGATCTGTCAGCTGTTCCCAGTAGCGCAGATGCAGCCCTGCAAGACCTCGACGTCTGGATTGTCGACGCGCTGCGTCCGACGCCGCATCCAAGTCATTTGAGCCTGCCTGAAACGCTCGAGCTGATTGAGCGCTTTCGTCCACGACAGGCCGTGCTCACCAACATGCATATTGATCTCGACTACGCTGCAACGGAAGCCGAGACACCGTCCGACGTCACGCCAGCGTTTGACGGGATGCAGATCGATGTCACCGCGGGGCGCGTCCTCAACCGCTGAGCCAGCGTGCTTGCAGCAAACATCGGGCCTCAAAGCGCGCATTTTCTGCAAGTTCTCACACATAAAAGTTCCATAATATATATTATGCGAAATGTGGATATGCGGAAAAATGCCTGATTGATGCGCCGCCCCGTCCCACTCGTCCCATGCTTTGCTATGGTGCTCGCACCGAATCCCAACCACTCCGGACATCCCCACCATGCAGCCATCTCGCGATATCTCCCGCCTCATCGAGATCATGGCCGCGCTACGTGACCCGAATGGCGGTTGCCCCTGGGACCTGGTGCAGGACTTCCGCTCCATCCGGCACTACACCATTGAAGAAGCCTACGAAGTCGCCGATGCCATCGAGCGCGAGGATTTCGGCGATCTGCGCGAGGAACTCGGCGATCTGCTGCTGCAGCCGATCTACCACGCCCAGATGGCCAAGGAGGCCGGCCATTTTGACATTGGCGATGTGGTCGAGGCCATCACCGAAAAGCTGATCCGCCGCCATCCCCATGTCTTTGGCGATGTGGTGGCCAACGGCGCGGTTGATGCTCAGGACAGATGGGAAGCCATCAAGGTGCGAGAGCGAGCCGCCAAGGCCGAACGCAAGGGCGACAGCACCCCCTCAATTCTCGATGATGTACCACAGGTATTGCCCGCCCTCGCCCGCGCCGAGAAACTTACCAAGCGCGCCGCCAAGGTTGGCTTCGATTGGCCCGACCTGCCGGCCGTCCGCGCCAAGATCGAGGAGGAGCTTGCTGAAGTCGCCGAGGCCGAAAGCGCCGGCGACGAGAACGCGCTGCGCGAGGAAATCGGTGATCTGCTGTTCGCCGTCGCAAATCTGGCCCGCAAGGCCGGCGTGGACCCCGAGGCCGCCCTGCGCGACGCCAATTCCAAGTTCACCCGCCGCTTCCACTATGTCGAAGCCCGCTGTCGCGAAGACGGCCTCGACCCGGCCGCAGCAGGTCTAGAGCGCCTCGATGGCTACTGGAACGAAATCCGGACCAGGGACAAGGGCTAGAGGTCGGACACCGCGATCCGGCCGTTGAAACGCTCGAGGAACTCCGCCCGATGCCGTGGGTCGACCCGAACCACGAAATCGGACCCCTGCTCGTTCCCGTCGTCGCGCGAGATCACTTCGGCATTGTTGTGCAACCAGCCGATATCGCTGCCCGCGCTATGGGGCACATGCACATGATAAGTGCGGCTCTGTTCACTGAGAAGCTGCTCAATCTTGAGTTTGAGCGCATCAAGACCCTGCCCGCTATGCGCTGACACCGGCATGGTGGCGACCACCTTGCCAGCCGGACTTGCCGAAGCAAGCGTCAGTCCTGGCTCATCGAGTAGATCAATCTTGTTCCACACCTCGATGATGGGTGTCGTCTCCGAGGAAACGCCCAGCTCTTCGAGCACGGTGAGCACGTCCTGCGCCTGCGCCGCATGGTCTGGATTGGCGATGTCGCGCACATGGAGAATGATGTCGGCATCCACCACTTCTTCCAGCGTCGCGCGGAACGCCGCCACCAGGTCATGCGGTAGGTCCGCGACAAATCCCACCGTATCGCTGAGCATGACCTCGCGCCCGTGCGGCAACGCGATCTTTCGGACCGTCGTGTCGAGCGTGGCAAAAAGCAGGTTCTCGGCAAACACCCCTGCCCCGGTCAAGACATTGAACAGGCTGGATTTTCCAGCATTGGTATAGCCAACGAGCGCTACCACTGGAATTAGCGCCTTGGTCCGCTGCCGCCGCTGCTGTTCGCGCGTCTTCTTGATCTTCTCCAGCCGATCCTCGAGCAGCACAATCCGCTCGGTGATCTGCCGACGGTCGCTTTCGATCTGGGTTTCGCCCGGCCCGCCCATGAAGCCGGTGCCGCCGCTGCCCCTTTGGCGCTCAAGGTGTGTCCATGACCGCACCAGGCGCCCCTTCTGATAGTTCAGATGGGCCAGTTCCACCTGCAGCACGCCCTCGCGCGTCGCCGCGCGCTCCCCGAATATCTCGAGGATCAGCGCCGTGCGATCCAGCACCTTGGTGCCGGTCTCGCGCTCCAGATTGCGCTGCTGGATCGGCGTTAGCGCCGCATCGACCAGCAGCAATTCGATATGCTCGGCCTTCACCTTCTCGGCGAGTGTTTCCACATGACCCGCCCCGATATAGGTCGCCGGACGGATTTCGCGCACCCTGACGACCTCGGAAAACACGATGTCGAGGGCAATGGCCCGCGCCAGGCCCTCGAATTCGGCCTGGCGGGCTTCAATGCTGTGATAGGAGGATTTGCCCCTGACGTCCGGACACACGAGCCCGGTGCGCGTCGGCTGTGCCTGCCGGTCTATATAGCGCTGTGGACCGCCCGGCTGGGCCGCCCGCTCATCGTCCGGTTCATGCATTTAAGCGGTCAGTCGTGATCTGTGCTCTGCTCGGGATCGAACAACTGAATCGGCGCGCCGGGCATGATGGTCGAGATGGCGTGCTTATAGACCAATTGAGACTGCGCATCCCGGCGCAGCAGAAGGCAGAAATTGTCAAACCAGGTGATGACGCCCTGCAGCTTGACGCCGTTCACCAGGAAAATGGTGACAGGCACCTTCTGCTTGCGAACATGGTTGAGAAAGGAATCCTGCAGGTTTTGCTGCTTTTCGCTAGCCATTTGTGGCCTCTTTGCCGCGGCTTTATTGTCGCTGTTGTTTCCGCAAAAACTTGCGCCCGGACCATAAGGGACTGCCGCCCAGCCCCCGGTGCCCGAATTATCATATAATGCACTATGGCACGTTTGCACCCCACTGCCTACCCGCCGTCAGTGCATGAGGGGAAGCCATTTTTTGCAGTGTTTTCAGAGCCCCAGCGACTTGATCTTGCGATGAAGAGCGCTGCGCTCCATGCCCACGAACTCCGCTGTCTTGGAAATATTGCCGCCGAAGCGCTCGATCTGCGCCAGCAGATACTGCCGTTCAAACACCTCGCGGGCCTCACGCAGCGGCAGGCTCATCAGATGGGCCGACGCATCTGCGTCCCCCACGGTGGGCAATACTTCGCCAATGTCCGATGGGAGCATGGCAGCGGTAATCACGCCATTCTCGGGCTGCTGGTCCTTCATCAGAATCAGGAGACGCTCGATGGAATTGCGCAGTTGGCGCGCATTGCCCGGCCAGTCCTGCGCCTGCAGCACGGCCATTGCATCCTCGCCGATATTAAGCCGCTGCAGATTGTGCATCCGGCAGATCTGCTCGATGAACACCGCCACCAGCGGCGGCACGTCTTCGCGCCGTTCCTTGAGTGGCGTCAGAGGCAGCGGGACGATCGACAGCCGGTGAAACAGATCGGACCGGAAATCGCCCGCCTCCACCTGGGCCGCCACATTCTGCGAGCTGGAGGAGATGATGCGCACATCGATCGGCACAGCCTGGGCGCCGCCAACACGCTGGAACCGGTTTTCTACCAAGGTGCGCAGCAATGTGGTCTGCACCTGCTGCGGCAAGGTCGTGACCTCAGAGAGATAAAGCGTGCCCCCATGCGCCCGCTCAAGCGCGCCCACCTCGACCTTGAGCATGCCCGATTTGTCTCGCGCCTCCCGGCCAAAGAGCACCACCGGCACTTCCTCGGGCGCGTAAAGCGAGGCGTTGATCTCCACAAACGGGGCGTCGGCGCGCGGGCTGCGCTGATGGATCTGCCGGGCCACAAGGCCCTTTCCGGCACCACTCGGACCTGAGATGAAAATGCGCGAATTCGTGGGGGCCGACTTCTCGATCACCCCGCGCACCTGTTGCAGCGCCGGCGAGGTGCCGACCATTTCCGCGCTTTTGCTCGCGGACCGCTCCTTGAGTTCTGCCACCTCGCTCCGCAGCCGCGTGGCCTCGAGGGCCCGTTGGGTAACGTGGAGCAGCCTGTCGATCTTGAAGGGCTTCTCGATATAGTCATAGGCGCCGCGACGGATCGCCGAAACGGCCGTCTCGATATTGCCGTGGCCCGAGATCATCACGACAGGCATGTCCGGATGCTGGCTCTGGAACACATCGAGCAATTGCAGTCCGTCGAGCCGCGACCCCTGCATCCAGATATCGAGGAACACCAGGCTGGGCCGACGGCGCGCGATTTCATTAAGTCCGCTATCGGCGTCATGGGCCTGGCGCGCCTCATAGCCTTCGTCTTCGAGGATACCGGCGATCAGGTCGCGGATATCGTCCTCGTCATCGATGATCAGAATGTCCAAAGCCATTTACTTGTGAACAACCGCGGGCATGCGCGGCCCCTCCTGTTGGGCAGGATTATCGTCCGCCGCCGCGGTTCCTGTCTCTGTGGTGCTCTTCGCTGGTGATTGCAACGGAAGTGTGAACGTGACGCAGGCCCCGACCCTGCCATGGGAATCCGGCTCGGCGTCGATCAACTCGACGATGCCGCCATGTTGCTCGATAATGCGGGCAACAATTGCAAGCCCAAGACCAGTCCCCTTCTCGCGTGTCGTCATATAGGGTTCAAGCAGCCTCTGCCGGTTTTCGGCCGGCCAGCCTTTCCCGTTGTCGGACACCGAGATACGAGCGTGATTGGCCTCGATATGGGCCTCCACGATGATTGTGGGCTGCCAATCCCCCGAAAGGGTGACACCCTCAAAGGCCTCCACGGCATTTTTGATCAGGTTCGTCAGCGACTGGGACACCAGCCTCGTATCGAACCACGCCATGATGGTTTCGTCCGGCAGCAGGGTGACAATATTGACCTCAGGCAGTCGCACGCTTTCCAAGAACACCGCTTGCCTTATGGCGTCGCTGAGATCGGCCATTTCGGGCGCGGATTCGGGCATTCGCGCAAAGGCCGAGAACTCATCGACCATGCGGCCGATATCGCCGACCTGTCGAACTATGGTGTTGATGCATTTGTCAAAAACATCGCGGTCGTCTTCCAGCTTGTTGCCGTAGCGCCGTCGCAATCGCTCGGCCGATAGCTGGATCGGCGTCAGGGGGTTCTTGATTTCATGGGCGATGCGCCGCGCCACATCCGCCCAGGCGCTTGTCCTCTGCGCGGATTCGAGATCGGTGATGTCGTCGAATGTCAGCACGAAGCCCTTGGACTCGGTAATCGAGCCCTCGCGGGTCAATTGCACCTGATAGATGCGGCGATCGGTTTCATTGCCCAGCTGAATCTGGTCGCGAACCTGCCCACGGCGGGCCGACCGGGCCTTCTCCAGCGTTGCGGTCAGCTCCGGCATGATCTTGTCCATGGGTTCGCCCATCAACTCGATCTCGGTGCGCCCGAGCATCTCGCAGGCCCGCGCATTGACGAGCGTCACCGCACCATAGGGATCAAGGCCGATAATGCCGGCCGAGACACCCTCCACCACCGCTTCGGTGAACTGGCGCCGCTTCTCGTTGACTTCATTGGCCTTGAGCAGGTCAAGGCGCTGGGATTTCAATTGCTGTGTCATACGGTTGAAGCCGTTGGACAAGTCTCGAAGGTCGCCCCTGCCCTCCTGCACCGGTACCTGGACGTCCAAATCTCCCGCACTGACGCGGCGCGAAGCAATCATCAGGTTTCGGATCGGATCCACGAACCGGTTGGCCAGCGCGATACCGACCCAGAGCGCCGCCAGCAGCAGCACCACTGCCAGACCGACATACATGATCGTAAAGGTGATCTGGAACACCAGGCGATTGGACGCGTACTCCCGATATTCCGTTATATTCTCGTCGGTTAGCCGCATATATTCAAGCACTTCGGCATCGACGGGCCGTGCCACGAACAAGTAGATGTCGTCATAACCGCGCAGCTTGACCACCGAACCAACGAACTGCGTTGACCCTGGCGCGATCGGGGTCGGAATGCCTTCGACGACGCCGTCCGTCACACCGGCCGGCAGCTTGGGGTAGGAACCAGCGACATTGATCTGGGCCCGCATCAATGTCTCGCCCGCCCGATCGATCAGGGCGGTGAACGGCAGGGATCGTGTCACAGCCAGAGCGGTCAGGATGCGTTCGAAACGCTGCGGCTCATTCTCATAGGTCGCGCGCGCCTGCTCCAGCTCGGTGGCCACCCAGATGATGTCATCGCGCAGCACCTGGGCGTGCTCGAGCATGTAGGAGCGCGCCACCAGCCGCGAGCTTTCCACCATGGCGCGCGTGCGCTCGGAAAACCATTGATCCAGCCCCTGATTGAGGGCGATCGTGGCCACCACGGCCACCAGAGCCGCAGGGACTGCCGCCACGAAGGCGAACATTGCCACCATGCGCACCTGCAGGCCAGCACCCGGCACGCCCCGCATGCGGGCCTGAAACAAAAGCACCGCCTCGGTCACCACCAATGCGATCACCAGCAGCACCAGTAGCCCGGTGACCACCCAGATGACTGTCCACACCGTGGGCGAAGGCTCGATATTGGTGATGCCGGACAGGATGAAGAAGGACACTGAGGACATCAGCACTGATGCGGTGACCACAACAAAGCCGAGCACACGCAGGGAGTAGTTCTGCTGAATGCGAAAGAACGTCCGACGCCCAACGGACGATTCGTCCGCCGGGGCGCGTCGTTCATCAGTACTGGCTGAGACCATATCGGCCATAAACTGCCCAGTTTCTCCGCTTCAACCACAGGTCGTGGTGCTACCACAGCGCTCTGCAAGCCAAGATGTAGGCGCAAAACCCGAGGAAGGGCGAAGCCTGACCCAATTCCGGCGACCCTTCAAGACAATTGTTGCCAAAATGTGACACTCGGCCGCGACGAGAAAACGCGCCAGTGGCGCGTTTTCCGCGGCCGAGGCCCGAAGAGCTACACTCGCAGGGCACGAACACAGTGACCCCCTGCCACGAGTCTGAGCTCAAATGGTAATACAGTTCCGATGGGAGCGATTTTAGGGACTGAGGCCATGAGAGCTATGCTCGAATGGCATGCTCGATGCCGTGTCGGCGATGCCCAGACACAGCAGAGGACCCAGGCACGGCCCGAACGCGGCAATCCGGAGCGCTACCCCCTACCCGCCCCGGCGACTATGCTTGACGATCTCGATGGAATGCGTCCGGATCTTCTTGCGCAGCGTGTTGCGGTTCAATCCGAGCAGATCCGCTGCCTTGATCTGATTGCCGCCACAGGCGTTGAGCGCCATGGCGATCAGCGGGGCTTCGACCTTGTCGATCACACGCTGATACATGCCTGCCGGAGGCAGGTTCGGCTCGTGCTCACGCAGCAGCTGCCCCACATGCGTCTCTACCGCCATGGAAATATCGACCGGTCCCGAGGACGCGTTGACCGACGGGCGATCGACGATATTGAGCTCATTCTGCACAATCTCGGCGGAAATCTGCTCATCGGCATATAGGGCCGACAGCCGCCGGACCAGGTTCTCCAGTTCACGGATATTGCCCGGCCAATTGTAGTTCTGCATCAGCCGGATGGCTTCGGGCGAAATGGTCTTTGGTGGGTCGCCCTCACGCTGCGCCAGACGCAGGAAATGCTGCACCAGGTCGGTGATGTCATCAATGCGCTCGCGCAGCGGCGGCAGGCGGATCGGAACCACGTTCAGGCGATAGTACAGATCCTCACGGAACAGGCCCTGCCGGATCATCTGGCTGAGATCACGATGCGTGGCAGCCACGATGCGCACATTGGTCTTGATGGCATTGCGGCCACCCACCATCGTGTATTCGCCCTCCTGCAGCACGCGCAGCAGGCGGGTTTGTGCGTCCATCGGCATGTCGCCGATCTCGTCGAGGAAGAGTGTACCACCTTCGGCCTGTTCGAACCGGCCTGAAGAGCGAGTATTTGCCCCGGTAAACGCCCCCTTCTCATGCCCGAAAAGTTCCGCTTCGATCAGGTCGCGCGGAATGGCGGCCATGTTGATGGCCACAAATGGTCCGTTGCGCCGCTTGCCGAAATCGTGCAGCGCGCGCGCCACCAGTTCCTTGCCCGTGCCGCTCTCGCCGGTGATCATCACCGTCAGGTCGGTCTGCATCAGCCGAGCCAGAGCCCGATAGATGTCCTGCATGGCGGTGGAGCGCCCGACCAGTGGCATGGTCTCTCCCGGCTCCTCGGCCTTGCGCTCGGCATTGGTTGGCTTCTTCGCGTCGGCGAGTGCCCGCGCCACCACGGAGAGCACTTCGGTAATGTCGAAGGGCTTGGGCAGGTACTCATAAGCGCCCACTTCCGAGGCCCGGATGGCCGTCATGAAGGTATTCTGCGCGCTCATCACGATCATCGGCAGCTCCGGGCGGAGCTTTTTGATCTTGGGCATCACCTCGAAGGCATTGCCATCGGGCATCGCCACATCGGTGATCAGGATATCGCCCTCGCCCCGGCTCACCCAGTTCCACATGGTTGAGATATTGCCAGTGGGCCGCACTTCGTAGCCGGCACGGGTCAAGGCCTGATTGAGCACCATGCGAATGGCGGCATCATCATCGGCGAGCAGAACGACATGGCTCATGCGGGCGAACCCTCTTCGACGTCGGCGGGAGATTGGAAGGCACCACTGGCCACCGGCAGCAGGATGCGGAAGCGCGTGCGACCAGGCCGGCTGTCACAGTCTATGACCCCGCCATGATCGCCGACGATCTTGGCCACCAGGGCCAGTCCCAGGCCCGACCCATTGGTCTTGGTCGTCACAAACGGATCGAACAGGAACGGCAGGATATCCGGCGGCACGCCCGGGCCGTTATCCTCGATCACGATCTCCAGTGGCAACGAGATGCGCTCGGCGACCCCGGCAACGCTGATCCGAATGCCCGGCCGGAACGCCGTGCTAATCTTGATTTCCGGTTTCTGTGTTCTTTCAAGCGCTTCTGAGGCGTTCTTGATCAGGTTCAGGAAGATCTGGATCAGTTGGTCGCGATTGCCGAAGACCGGGGGCAGCGACGGGTCATATTCCTCCGAGAAGGTAATGCCCCGCGCCACGCCATTCCGGGCCAAGAGTTTGACCCGATCGAGCACCACGTGAATATTGATCGGCTCGCGTTCCATGGGACGCTCATCGCCGAACACTTCCACCCGGTCGATGAGCCCCACGATGCGATCGGTCTCCTCCCGGATCAGCCGCGCCAGGGGCACCTCATCTGAGGGTACCGACTGCTCCAGCAATTGCGCCGCACCGCGAATGCCCGAAAGAGGGTTCTTGATCTCATGCGCCAGCATGGAGGCAAGGCCGGTGACCGAACGGGCTGCACCGCGCGACACCATTTGACGGTCGATCTTGTCGGCCATGGTGCGCTCCTGGATCAGGACAGCGACCCGGCCATCCGTGTCGGAGATCGGGCTGGCAAAGACGTCCGCGATGCGTTCGTCGCCAAAGCGGGACGAGCCGACCCGCACGCGATACTCCGTCATCGGCGCCCGCCGCTGTGCCACCGTTTCAACCAGCGAGATGATCGGTGACCCGAAGGCAATGAGGTCGTCCAGCGTCTGCCGCGTCAGCACGCTCAGCGAGGCTCCGAAAAACGCCTCGGCGGCATAGTTCACGAACTGGATGTGCCGCCCCTCGTCCAGCACCAGAATGGGTTGCGGGAGGGCCTGCAGCACCGCTCGCGCCGGCACGGAATCAAGATCCATCACCACAGCACTGCTCACGCGGCCGCCCTCCATTCGCCTGAAAAGAGGGTGCCGATCAGCGCAAGCACCGCCTTGGTATCGTCATTGTCCAGCAACCGTGTCCGCATGCCCTTGTCGAGGTTCAGGCCCGCCGCATCGGCATACCAGCCCAGATGCTTGCGCGCCGCCCGCAGCCCCACCTCGACGCCATAATCGAGCAGCATCTCTTCGTAGTGCTGCCGGATCAGCGCCACCAGGACTTCGTCCTCGGGCGCGGCAGCAGGTACCCCGCCCTCAAGCGCCACGCCGATCTGCCCGACCTTCCAGGGTTGCCCTTGCGCACCCCGGCCGAGCATCACTGCAGCAGCCCCGGACTCATCGAGAGCCCGCTGCGCGCTCGTCGCATCGACAATGTCGCCATTGACCACCACGGGCACATCGACCGCATCCACCACTTCGCGGACCAGTGTCCAACGCGCACTGCCCTTGTAGAATTGCTGCCGCGTGCGGCCATGAACGGTAATCATCTGGGCGCCCGCACTCACCGCCAGCCGCGCAATCTGCGGCGCGTTGAGGCTCTCGTCATCCCAGCCCAATCGCATCTTGACGGTCACGGGACGCGTAGTCGCGCTCGCCACGGCCTCGACAATGCCGAGCGCCACGTCCGGCACCCGCATCAGCGCCGAGCCGGCATAGCCATTGGTCACCCGCTTGGCCGGGCAGCCAAAATTGATATCGATGATATCGGCCCCCGCACCCTCGGCGATCCGGGCGCCCTCTGCCATCCATTGCGCCTCGCACCCGGCCAGCTGCACCACATGCGGCAGCGTCCCAGCGCGCGTCAGCTTGCGGACCATGCCCTCATGGCCGGTCGTCAGGGCTGAGCTGGCCACCATCTCGGAAACCACCAGGCCCGCACCAAAGCGTTCCGCGATTTCCCGGAAGGGCCGGTCGGTAATGCCAGCCATCGGCGCAAGGAAGGCCCGATTGCGGATGGCATGCCCACCAATGCTCAATGCGCAGGCAGTGTTAGTCAAAGAATTGCCCCAGAAATGTTCAATTCGGCAACAGTGCCCGCACAATAATCAATTTCTGAACGCGCGCAACCAGCTCTCGGTGTCGCACAGCAGTAAATCAGCCCTGCTCTTGCCGCATGTCTGAGTGGCGGCTAGACGATGTCCTGTCCGAGTTTTCCGGTGCCAACAACGCCATGCGTCCAAAATCCACAGCCGTCATCGTCGTCGCCGCGGGTAAGGGTGAGCGTGCGGCTGGTAGCGGACAAAATACTCCCAAGCAATATCGCCCTGTTGCAGGTCAGCCGATTCTGGCGCGGACGATGACCGCATTCTTCGCCCATCAGGGCATCACGCATATTGTCCCGGTCATTCACGCCGACCATGCAGACCGGTACGCGGCGCTGAACTTGGCGGATAGCCGTCTCCTGCCACCCGTTCATGGCGCGTCCACGCGCCAGGGCTCGGTTCTGGCGGGCTTGAAGGCCCTCGCCCCTCTGCGGCCAGATCGTGTTCTGATCCACGACGCGGCCAGGCCATTCGCCACATTGGCCTTGCTCGACCGGGTCATCGCCGCCCTTGACCAGAATGACGGCGTCTTGCCCACCTTGCCGGTCACCGACACCATCAAGAGGTCGCTCGACGGGGAGTTGATCGCGGCCACTGAAGATCGTCGCCAACTCTTTGCCGCCCAGACCCCTCAGGGGTTCCGCTTCGGCCAGATTTTCTCGGCCCATATGCGCGCGGAATCAATCAGGCGGGAATTCACCGACGACGCCGAGATCGCAGAATGGGCCGGGCTCCGCGTCGCCATGGTCGAAGGCGAGCGCAACAATATCAAGATCACCCATCCCGAAGACTTCGATCGAGCGGAGCGCATCATCATGGCGAACCCTGGCACCGAAACCCGGATCGGCACCGGCTACGACGTCCACCCCTTCGCGCCCGGCGACGCCGTGTGGCTGTGCGGCGTCAAAATCCCCCACAAGGCGAAATTGCAGGGTCATTCAGATGCCGACGTGGCCTTGCATGCGCTCACCGATGCCTTGCTCGGCGCCATCGGTGAAGGCGATATCGGTACCCACTTCCCTCCCAGCGATCCGCAATGGAAGGGCGCGGCCTCTTCCCTCTTCCTGCGTCATGCGGGAGACCTTGTCAGGCAGCGTGGGGGGCGTATCGTCAATCTGGACGTGACAATCGTTGCCGAAGCACCGAGGATTGCCGCTCACGTGCCTGCCATGTGCGCTGCCATCGCCGAAACCCTCGGCATTTCTGCAGATCGCGTGGCGGTCAAGGCGACGACAAACGAAAAGCTCGGGTTTATCGGGCGTGAGGAGGGTATCGTGTCAATGGCCAGCGCCAGCGTGGAAGTGCCGAGGATCGACTGACATGGCAACCAAGACAAAACCGTCTGCAGGCAAGCAGATCATCGACATCCTGACTGAGCGCAACCAGACCATTGTCACGGCCGAAAGCTGCACCGGCGGCATGGTTGCCTCCGCGCTCACCGATATCCCAGGCGCGTCCGCTGCCATCTATGGCGGCTATGTCACCTATGCCAATTCGGCCAAGTCGCGCATGATCCAGGTGCAGCCGCGCCTGATCCGTGACTATGGCGCCGTGAGCAACCAGGTCGCCCGCGCCATGGCCGACGGGGCCCGCAACACCGCGCGCGTCGACTACGCCGTGGCCGTCACCGGCATTGCCGGCCCCGATGGCGGCAGCGAGAAAAAGCCCGTGGGTCTGGTCTATGTCGCCGTTTCTTCTGAACTGGCCACCGTCGTCATCGAACACCGCTTTGGCGACCTCGGCCGTGACGCCATCCGCAAGGCGACCGTCGAGGCGGCGCTGGACCTGGTCCTGCAAGTGCTGACCAGCGATCCGCCAAAGCCGTAGCGGTGCGGGTTTGCTGGCTGGTATTGGGTGGTTTGCGGAATCTTTGCTCTTGGCGCCGGTAGTTTGATTGCTGCGATAGGCCGATGGCGAGTTGACGATGCAAATTTCGCGCCCTAGGTTTTCAAAACGATGATCAAGAAATATCCAGCAGTAGTAAGTGGGCGCATGGGTTTGGCGGCATAGCGGCCAGCGGAAGCACCCATGCGCGGTAATCAGGCCCCCGAGAGGGGCTTTTTTGTTGCCCATCGACTGGTCAAGCTATCTATGCGGTCATCATCATGCAAAATCTGTTGCGAGGCCCCCGCCTGTCCACGCTGATATTGTTATCGGCGCTGGCAATTCTTCCGATCAATTATTTCCTCCCATCGCTCCCGAGCATGGCCGCGGAGTTCGATGTGGACTACGGGACCATGGGACTTTCATTGGCGGCATATGCGGGGGTGTCGGCATGCCTTCAACTTGTTCTCGGTCCGCTTTCCGACCGCTTCGGCCGCAGGCCGGTGATCCTTGGGGCGTTGGTCATTTTCATAGCGGCGACTGTCGGATGCGCCCTGGCACCTGACGCATGGACCTTTCTCGCTTGCCGAATGGTCCAGGCTGTCATTGCCCCAACATATGCAGTGTCGCTCGCCGTGATCCGCGACACGACCAGCAAGGAGCAGGCAGCCGGCCATTTTGGTTATCTGGCCATGGCCTGGGCCATAGCGCCCATGCTCGGGCCTTCCGCCGGCGGCTTCCTCGATCAGGTGCTGGGTTGGAGGGCCAGCTTCCACGTTCTGGCACTCTTCGGCACCGCAGTTCTGGTCTTGTGCTGGATAGACCTGAGCGAAACGAACAACGCACCCTCAGACACGATGGCGAGGCAGTACCGGGCCTATCCCGAGCTCCTCGGCTCAAAGCGCTTCTGGGCATACTGCGTGTGTAGTGCCTTCTCCGTTGGCGCCTTCTATGCCTTCCTTGCCGGCGCACCACTGGCCGCTTCAACCTTCGATCTGTCGCCGGCGATCCTTGGTCTTTACATGGGCTCAATCACAGGTGGCTTCATGGCCGGTAGTTTTCTGGCAGGCCGGGTCGCTGGCAGGTTACCGATGACCACAATTCTGACTGCAGGACGGGTCCTCGCCTGCGCCGGCCTATTGCTCGGTCTCATCCTTTACGCCGCCGGCATCGACCATGTACTGGCACTATTTGGGCCATGCCTGTTCGTCGGCGTGTCGAACGGTCTGACGCAGCCGAGCGCCAGCGCTGGGGCGATTTCAGTTCGACAAACACACACGGGAAGCGCCGCCGGGCTGGCCAGTGCAATTACAGTGGCAGGCGCCTCCGTCATGGCAGCGGTCGCGGGTGCCGTTCTGACCGCAGAAAATGTCCGGCCAGGCTTACTGCTCGTGATGTTGGCCTCTGCGGTTGTCGCCCTGGCTGCGGCCCTATTAACCCGCCAACTCGAATTAGCTGCATCCAGAATCAAATAATGCGTGCCAACGCGGCACTCTCGGTGAGGAGCAACGGACGGACGAGATCGACCATCCCCGGGTATCTTTATCCCCGGCTCCAAAATCTCCCGCATAATCCCCTCATTCCTCTCGCGTCAGGGCGGCCTGCAGCGACCAGTGGCGGGAGGGAAAGCCGGGCATGGGGCAGTCGCGTGCCGTCATGGTCTGCGGGTCGGCGGTTGAGAGCCTGGGCACTATGGGCGACACATTGCGATGTCGTCCCCAGGATAGGCCTGCCAAGTTACCCTCTATCGAGAAATCCCGGCGTTCCCGAGGCGGCTTTCGTCTCAGTTTTTAGTTTCAGGGACGACAAGCCGTCTCGGGACTCCGCTCTTAATCAACGCCGCAGGCGCCAGGCGCCGTGCGAAATTTCGGCATGCCCAGCGCATTGCGGAACGCTCTTTGAAACCCGCAGGTCCTAGTCGCCGAACCGCCTGTCGGCCTCGTCGCAGAAGGCGCGCATGATTTCTTCCTGCTTGGCGGCAAAGGCCGGCTCGGCCACTGCCGCAATCAGCGGATTGGAAATCTTGAAGTCGATTTCGAAGCGGACACGCGTCCCCTGCCCTTCAGGCTCGAAGCTCCAGACGCTGTCGAGATAGGCGAAGGGCCCGTCCACGGCCTTGGCGCGGATGGTCCGCGCCGTTTCGTCCAGGCTCACCCGGCTTGTATAGGCCTGGGTGATCGGCCCGAAGGAGATGGTCATCCGCGCCAGCCGCACATCCTTGCCCCCCGCCGCCGGATCGGGTCGAACCTGCATCGCCTGGCAATTGGGGATGAAGCGCGGATAGTCCTCAAGGTCCGAGACAATGTTGAACATCCGCTCCGGCAGATGCGGCACATGCCGTTCGTAGAAGCGCTTCATCTCAGTGGCCGAGCTTCGCCAAGCGGTTGGCCTTGAGGCGCGCAAAATCTTCGCCGGCATGGTGCGACGACCTGGTCAGCGGGCTCGACGAAACCAGAAGAAAACCCTTTGACGTCGCCACGGTGGCAAAGGACTTGAACTCTTCCGGTGTCACGAAACGCTGCAGCGGATAGTGCTTCTTGGTGGGCTGCAGATATTGCCCGATGGTCAGGAAATCGACATCTGCCGAGCGCAGGTCGTCCATGAGCTGCAGGACTTCATTCCGCTCTTCGCCCAGCCCGACCATGATGCCGGACTTGGTGAAGATGGTCGGATCCAGTTCCTTGACCCGCTGCAACAACCGGATTGAGTGGAAATAGCGCGCCCCGGGCCGCACCTTGAGATATTTCGAAGGCACGGTTTCGAGATTGTGGTTGAAGACGTCCGGCTTGGCCGCGACCACGATTTCCAAAGCCCCGTCCTTGCGCAAAAAGTCCGGCGTCAGGATTTCAATCGTCGTTTTCGGGTTACGAGCACGGATCGCGAGAATGACATCGGCAAAATGCTGCGCCCCGCCATCGCTGAGATCGTCGCGGTCGACCGAGGTGATCACGACATGCTCAAGCCCGAGCTTCTCGACGGCAATGGCGACATTTTCCGGCTCGTGCGGATCAAGGGCGGTCGGCAGGCCGGTGCGCACATTGCAGAAGGCGCAGGCGCGTGTGCAGATCTCGCCCATGATCATCATGGTCGCGTGCTTCTTGCTCCAGCACTCCCCGATATTGGGGCAGCCGGCCTCCTCGCAGACGGTGACGAGATTGTTCTCGCGCACGATCTTCTGCGTCTCATTGTAGACCGGCGAGCCCGGCGCCTTGACGCGGATCCAGTCGGGCTTGCGCAGCACGACGCTGTCGGGCCGGTTGGCCTTTTCCGGGTGGCGCGGCTTTGCAACCGAGTTGTCGATGAGCGTGACCATTTCAGTCCTGACTGGGGCCTGGAGTTTCACAAAGAAACGCGGCCCAAAGAGTTAGCCCTATATCGCTCCCAAGAGCGGCCGGTTCAACCCGGCCTTATGGGTGATTGGCAGCCATGCAAGCCGCCTATCCCAGGATTTCCGTCATATCCACCCAGTCCCCGCCGCGCGAGGCCGACAGGATCGTCGCCTGCACTAGGGCCAATGAACCGAGATTGTCCTCGCCCGAGCTGAATCCGCGCGGAACGGCACCACCATCGAGCACAGTGGCGATCGCGTTGAGCGTGCCCTGGCGATCGGCAAACCTTACCGGGCTGAGCTTGACCTTCTCCGCCTTGCCATCGAGCGGCCGCAAGGTCAGTTGGTCCGGGCCGGCCTTGTCGCGGAAATGGTCGCGCGAACTCCAGGCAATCTGCCCCTCGGCGCCGTCCATCACCCACTCGCCGGCCCAGGGCGTCACCGGCCCCGAATTCATCCAGCTGGCGCGATAGGACACCACCGTGCCCTTGGAAAATTCGATCGTCGCTACCCCGCTCGGATCGAAATGGAACGGGCTGCCAGGCGGGTTCCAGGTCCGGCACGACAACCGCACCGGCTCATCACCCAGAACGAAGCGCATGAGGTCGAAATGGTGGATCGACATGTCCGCGAGCAGCGGGTCGGGCATGTCCCAATAGCGATAGCCCTGGCTCGGGCCATGGCGCCGAAAATCGATCGAGACCATGTTGAGCGCGCCGAACTTGCCCGCAGCGATCAGATCGGCCGCGGCAATCGGCGCCGGCTGGTGCCGATAGTTCTGGCTGACCATGAGCACCCTGCCCTGCACCTTGGCGAGGGCCACCAGTTCCTTGCCCTGGGCAATGGTGGTGGTGAAAGGCTTCTCCACCAGCACATTATAGCCCAGTTCCAGGCACCGCTTGACGACCGGATAGTGTGCTTCGGTCCGCAGCGTGCAGAGCGCCAGTTTCGCATCGGTGTGCTTGGCCGCATCTTCCAGGCTGTGAAAGCAGAGTTGTGGGTCCACGCCCAGCTCGGTCTGCACCCGCTCAGTGGCCTCGGGATTGGTATCCACATAGCCCACCATCTCGACAGTGGGAACATTGGGGATAACGTCTTTCGACCAGCTGAAACCCCAGTGCCCCAGCCCGATTTGGATTGCCTTGACCATGTGGATAACTCCTGTGGTTGTACGTTCCGCCTCGGCGCCGCGCACCGCGCCGATCGGTCAGATGTTCAGCGAGCGACCATAGGCGTCGAGCACGCTTTCCTTCATCGTCTCGCTGAGCGTGGGATGCGGGAAGATGGTGTGGATGAGCTCTTCCTCGGTGGTTTCAAGGTTCATGGCAACCACGAACCCCTGGATCAGCTCGGTGACCTCGGCACCAACCATATGGGCGCCCAGAAGTTCCCCGGTCTTGGCATCGAAGATCGTCTTCACCAGCCCGTCCGGTTCACCCAGCGCAATCGCCTTGCCATTGCCGACAAAGGGGAAGCGCCCGACCTTGATTTCGCGCCCCGCTTCCTTGGCCTTGGCCTCGGTCAACCCGACACTGGCCACCTGCGGCTCGCAATAGGTGCAGCCGGGCACCTTGGTCTTGTCGAGGCCGTGAACCTTCATGCCGGCAATCTTCTCGACTGTAATGACAGCCTCATGCTCCGCCTTGTGCGCCAGCATCGGCGGACCGGCCACATCGCCAATGGCCCAGATGCCCTCGACATTGGTCTTGCCATAGCCATCGATGACAATGGCGCCGCGCTCGGTCTTGACGCCCACAGTCTCAAGGCCGAGGCCTTCAATATTGCACTGGACGCCAACCGCCGAGATCAGCTTGTCACCAGCGATCTGCTGGGTCTTGCCGTCCTTGGTCTCGACATGGGCGATCACGCCGTCCTTGGTCTTTTCGACCTTCGCGACCTTGGCTTCGGTGAGGAACTTGATGCCGCGCTTCTCCAGCCGCTTGCGGGCCAAGCCCGAAATCTCGGCGTCTTCCACCGGCAGGATTTGCGGCAGCAGCTCGATGACAGTCACGTCCGCACCCAGCGAGCGGTAGAAGGACGCGAACTCGATGCCGATGGCGCCCGAGCCCATGACGACGAGGCTCTTGGGCATTTCGGCGGGCTTCAGCGCCTCAAAATAGGTCCAGATCTTGTCCCCATCGGGTTCGATGCCCGGCAGCACGCGCGGACGGGCGCCAGTGGCGATGATGATGTTCTTGGCCTTGTAAGTCCCCTCGCCCAGCGCATTCTTGGGCACCGGACCCTGCGGCTGCACTACCGGCTTCTTGGAAGGGCCGACCTTGACCTCGCCGGGCTTGGTGATCGTGGCCTCGCCCCAGATGGTGTCGATCTTGTTTTTCTTCATCAGGAACTGCACGCCATTGTTCATCTGCGCCGCAATGGCGCGCGAACGCTTGACGATGCCGTCGAGGTCAAAGCCGAACTTCTCGGCGGTGAGGCCATAGTCCTTCGCATGGCCCATATGGCCGTAGATTTCGGCCGAGCGCAGCAGCGCCTTGGTAGGGATACAGCCCCAGTTCGAGCAGATGCCGGCCATGTGCTCACGCTCGACAATGGCCACTTTCATGCCCAGTTGCGCGCCGCGAATGGCGGCGACATAACCGCCGGGACCAGCGCCGATGACGAGAAGATCGTATTGGTCAGCCATAAGGGCCTCCAGAAGTAATCGGGCTAAATGCCCAGAACCTGTTTGACGAGCGGCACCAGCCCCTCGCCGATAGCGGCCGTATTGGCCGGATCGAGATGCACGCCGTCGCGCGGGTCCGCCTTGGCGACCGTCGCGGCGTCAAAAAAGGTGACCCCGGTTTCCTCGGCATGCCGACGGTAGTGCCGCGCAAAGTCCTGCGACTCACGCAGCAGATGATCGAGACCGCCAAAATTGCTCAGCATGGCCTCGTTGGTTGTCGGCACGATATGCGGCGGCGATACGAGAATGATCTGAGGCACGGCTTCGCCGGTAGCAGCGAAATGTCCCCGGGTCATTTCTATGAGCCGTCGGGCGCCACGAGCCGCGAAGGCAGCCGTACCGGCCACAAAGGGCTTCAGATCATTGGTGCCCAGCACGAAGATGATGAGATCGAGCGGCTTGTGGCTATCAAGGATGGTCGGCAGGATGCGCGCACCGTTCCGGTCCGCGGCCGCCGTCCAGTCGTCATAGGCCGTGGCCCGGCCACCCAGACCCTCGGCAATCACCCGCGCCTTGCCACCCAAACCCTTTTCCAATGTCGTCGGCCAGCGGTGCTCGAAACCATGCCGCGGCCCGCCACCAGGGTCCGCGCCATATGTCAGGCTGTCGCCATAGGCGAGAATGGTCTTCATGCCTTCGTGCTCCGAGCCGTCGCCTTGGGCTTCAAGGTGCCTGCAAAAGCCAGGCTCCTGCAGAGCCACTCCGCGGCGCGTTTCTCATCGGATAGAATGCCCATCGGTAGGGACACGTATTCTTTCATTGCCGCGCCGCTCTCGTGCACATAGGGCTCGCCGCCAATCTGCTCCAGTTCCGCACGCTCGACTTCGCCAAGCCGCACGGCAACAACGCCTTTCTTGTCGAGAAACGAGTACATGTTACCGTTGATTGACGTGTAGGGCATTGTTGCGCCTTTCAACTCACAACCCTCCGTCGCGGCGACCGCGGCTCGGTAGAGCCGGGTTTCCATTTCGGGGGCAGCTGAGCTTGGCTTTCTGGCGTTCATGCCAGCATCATCACCGGATTTTCGATCAGCCCCTTGTACACGCCCAGCACTTCAGCACCCAGCGCACCATCGACCGAGCGGTGGTCGCAGGAAAGCGTGCAGGTCATGAACTGGCCGATCTTGATCTCGCCCTTGTCCGGATAGACCCGTTCTTCACCCACGCCGACCGCGAGGATAGTGCCATGCGGCGGGTTGATGACGGCGGCAAAATCCTTGATGCCGAACATGCCCAGGTTCGAAACAGCCGAAGCGCCACCCTGATATTCGTGCGGCATCAGCTTCTTGTTGCGCGCACGGGTGGCGAGATCCTTCACCGCCTCGGAAATTTCGCGCAGGCTCTTGGTATCGCAACTCTTGACCACGGGAGTGAACAGGCCACCTGGAATGGCCACGGCCACCGCAACGTCCGAACGCTTGTGATAGAGGATCGAATCCCCGGCCCAGGTGGCGTTCGCAAGCGGTACGCGCTGCAGCGCAATGGCCCAGGCTTTCATCACGAAGTCATTGACCGAAAGCTTGAATTCCGGCTTGCCGTCCTTGGACTTGGGCGCCGTCGCATTGATCTGTTCGCGGGCAGCCAGCAGGGCGTCGATCCTGCAGTCCACCGTCAGGTAGAAATGCGGCACGGTCTGCTTGCTCTCGGTCAGGCGCGCCGCAATGGTCTTGCGCATGCCATCAGCCGGAACGAGGTCGTAGGTGCCTTCCTCGTACATGGCCAGAACCTGGGCCTTGGTGAGCCCACCGGCCATGGCGGCGCCACCAGAGGCAGCGGCCGGAGCCGATGCTGCGGCCTTGAGCGGCGTTTTCCCCGACTTGGCAGCTTCCACGTCGGCTTTGATCACACGGCCCTTCGGCCCTGTGCCGGAAATGGCAGCGACATCAATGCCGGCCTCCTTGGCGAGACGCTTGGCCAGAGGTGAGGCGAAGACCCGTCCACCCTCGGCCTTGGCCGGCGCAGCGGCTGGCTTGGGAGCCTCGGTCTTTGCCGCCGGTGCAGGCGCAGCGTCAGCCTTGGCCGTCTCCGCCTTGGGTGCTTCGCTCTTCGGAGCCTCTGACTTCGGCGCCGGAGCCGCAGAACCTATGGCGCTTGCGTCCTCACCTTCCTGCAAGAGCACGGCGATGACGGCGTTGACCTTCACATTGTCGGTGCCTTCATCGACAAGGATTTTGCCGATCTTGCCTTCATCCACGGCTTCCACTTCCATGGTCGCCTTGTCGGTCTCGATTTCGGCGATCACGTCACCTGAGGAAACGCTGTCGCCTTCCTTGACGTGCCACTTGGCGAGCTTGCCCTCTTCCATCGTCGGAGAGAGCGCCGGCATGGTGATATCGATTGGCATCCCGGGTCTCCTTACGAACGATAGGTCACGGCATTCACGGCCGCGATCACTTCATCAACGTTGGGCAGCGCCAGCTTTTCGAGGTTGGCGGCATAGGGCATTGGCACGTCCTTGCCGGTGATGCGCATGACCGGCGCGTCGAGATAGTCGAAGGCGCCTTCCATGACGCGGGCCGATAGTTCGGCACCGATACCGCCCTGCGGCCAGCCTTCTTCCACGGTCACCAGGCGCCCGGTCTTCTTGACCGACTCGATGACGGTCTCGCTGTCCATCGGACGCAGCGTCCTGAGGTCGATCAGTTCCACGTCGACGCCGGCAGCAACCAGCTTTTCGGTGGCCTGGGTGGCATAGCGCATGCCCATGGAGAAAGAGACAATGGTGACATCCGCACCCTTGCGGGCAATGCGGGCCTTGCCGATGGGTAGCACGAAATCATCGACCTTGGGCACGAGGCCGGTCGAACCGTAGAGGATTTCGTTTTCGAGGAAGACCACCGGATTGGGCGAGCGGATGGCGGCCTTCAGGAGGCCCTTGGCATCGGCCGCGCTATAGGGCGCGATGACGGTGAGGCCCGGAACGTGGCTGTACCACGCCGAATAGTCCTGGCTGTGCTGGGCGCCGACGCGGGCGGCGGCACCGTTGGGGCCGCGGAACACCATGGGCGCCGTTACCTGACCGCCGGACATGTAGAGCTGCTTGGCAGCCGAATTGATGATCTGGTCGATCGCCTGCATGGCAAAGTTCCAGGTCATGAACTCAACGACGGGCTTCAAGCCGGCAAAGGCGGCACCGACGGCGAGACCGGCAAAGCCGTGCTCGGTAATCGGGGTATCAATCACGCGGTCCTTGCCGAATTCCTGCAGCAGGCCCTGGGTGATTTTGTAGGCGCCCTGATACTCGGCGACCTCCTCACCCATGATGAAGACATCCTTGTCGCGGCGTAGTTCTTCGGCCATGGCCTCGTTGAGCGCCTGGCGCACGGTCATCTCGACCATCTCCACGCCTTCCGGCAGGTCCGGATCGGCCTGCGGCTCGAATTTCGGCGCAGCGGGAACAGCTGCCGCAGGCGCTGACTCGGCCGCCTTCCCGGCGGCTGCCACGGGGGCTTCGGCAGGTTCGGGAGCCGTTTCGGCCACCGGGGCCGCAGCGCTCTCTGCGCTTTCGCCTTCGGCAAGCACCAGGGCGATGGGGGTGTTGACCTTTACGCCTTCGGTTCCCTCTTCCACCAGGATTTCCTTGACGACACCCTCATCGACCGACTCGACTTCCATGGTGGCCTTGTCGGTCTCGATCTCGGCCAGTACATCGCCGGCCTTGACCGTGTCACCGACCTTGACGACCCATTTGGCAAGCTTGCCTTCTTCCATGGTC